>Ga0209611_10004686_pt1 | contig 23285 bp, 10 predicted proteins | sample S1TSphgellanicum_3_FD_187693 | JGI IMG/M metagenome (GOLD analysis project Ga0209611, IMG submission 187693) | Host-associated microbial communities from peat moss isolated from Minnesota, USA - S1T2_Fc - Sphagnum magellanicum MG (SPAdes) (version 2) | ecosystem: Host-associated > Plants > Peat... | reverse complement strand
AAGTTGCAACTTCAAAACTTATCCCATATTGTTTGTTCTCCATTCCTATTTTGAACACTATATAAACAAAAGGGTGTGCCTATGCAATTTCACATTAAGAAGTTTGTGCACATGGGATGAACTAATCAAAAGGCTCAACCCAAAACAAAAAAACAAAAAATGCACAATTCTAAAGTATATACCTCCCTAACCTACTTATTTATCTAGCTAGGTAGGTACCTAGTTTGACCTACCCATCTAGGTCAACCTATGTACCTACCTACTTAAGTACTTACCTATATGAGTAGGTATTTAGCCTAGGAAGGTAGAACCTACCTATTTACTTTTACTTTTTTACCTAGTAGGTAGGTAGGTAGGTAAGGATTGTAGGCACCTATTTATGTACCTACCTAGGTACCTACCAACCTAATATTAATATTTTTATTAAATTAATTTTTTAATGCCACCTGGCATATTTACATTGGGCCATGTGCCATAATATAAGATCATCCAAATCTTTGAATTGAACGTTTTAAATTATTTCAAAATAATAATAATAATAATAATAATAATAATAATATAAATAATCATATATTAAAACACGTGGCAGCACATGATTTGCCTTCAATTGAGACCAAAATAGTTGCATATTAGTCGCATGTGACAATATGTATACAATGGAGTCAAAGGATGAAATGTATTTGTTGACTTTTTCTTTCATACAATATTTTTTGTCATTTGCGATTAGTTTTCACATGTGACTTGTCTTAGGCGACTAAAAGGATTTTAGTTGCAAAATGTCTTTTGCGACTAAAATTTAGTCGAAAATACATGTTTTTCTTCTAATGTTTGTGACAACTGTAATGGTGGATACCATCTCTTCTGCCTCAAGCCAAAGCTCACTCAAGTTCTCGCTGGCAATTAGTACTGTTCATCATGTTCTCCTACAACATCTTGATTCCTACTCAAACCATGTCATATTTTTCCCAGCTCAGGTCTAGGGGGGGATACATGAGAATTTCATCTCAGCCTCCCTTGTGCATTTTATATATATGTGTGCATGCATCTCTTTTTAGTTGATTAATTTATACCTTTGACTAGCTTTAGTCTTTTTGTTTAATAGAATTTACTACGTATTTACATCCTTACGACACGGTATGTCACGACACTACACGTCACGACAATACACAATTAACCCTTGTTACAAGAAATCATGATTTATTGACTAAAAAACTAAATCAAAACTAGTCATTTTGACATTTGGTCAATTCGACATTTAGTCAAAATGGACAAATTGATTTGAACATGTCCAACTTAACTTGTGATGTTTTTACTAACCATAAAATGGTCTTTTTGACTAATGAAATTGGACAAAAATTGGGCAACAAAAAAAATTAATTAAAAAATAGCTCAATTTACATAAATAAAAATAAATTCTTACACTACAACAAAACCATGTCCTTTTCACTAGTAAAATTTAACAAACATGATTGTAGAATCAAGTTTTTTTAACCACATAACTAACCATGTCCATTTTGACAAACCACAAAAATAACATTGTCTATTATAACTAATTTGAATTTCATTTTAATCAAAACAAACATTGTAACTTCATATGTGGATTTTATGTAGTGGTTACGTTTAATCAATGTACTAACAATGTGACTAAAATTAGTCAATTAATTTACAAATGTAATCAAAATGATATATATGACTAAAATCAGTCATTTATCTAACACATGTACAAATGTCACTGAAGTCAATCACTTTGATTACACATGTATTATTAACATAGGTTGATTTCACTCAAAAGAAAAAACAAGCATATAGACCCCCTTCACTTTCAAGTTTCATATTTTTCTCATTACTTGTCCATTTTCAACAATTTAAAAAGCTCTCGATGTATTATCTTAAGCTTCACAAAAAAAGTTTGAAGTACAAAAACAAACCAAAAAAATGTAGAAAGAGTTTAAAGTCAAAAACACAAGTTGGACTAACATGTGGTCAATTTTTGTAAATCATCCCCTTCACTTTTAATAGGCATAACTTGTTCATTCCTTTATCAAAATTAAGAGTTTTTTTCACCTTTGAATTTTTCAAGAGGAAATGTTCTTAAAATATTCAAAACATGAAAAAAAATGGAACAATGTATGAAGAACTAAAGCTCCAAAAAGGGAACTAAAATTTTAAGTTGTTAATTTGCACTTAAATGACCCCATTTCACTTTTAATGAACACATCTTTCTCATTTCTTTATCAAATTGAGAAGTTTTTATAATATTGAATGTGCCAAGGGAAAATTATAAAAAAAATTGAATGTTGAAGGTAATGGAGCAATGTATAAAAAGTTTAAACTCAAAAACACAAACTGAATTGTTATGTTTAGTTTTTGCAAATCACCCTCTTCACTTTCAAAGGGCATAACTTGCTCAAATTTTCATTGATTTCAACAATGTTTTCTACCATTGGATGCATCAAGAAAAGAACTACAAAGTTTGTTTGAATGTCAAAAGTAATGGAGCAACATGCAAAGAGTTTAAACTAAACTATTATGTTCAGTTTTTGCAAATCACCCTCTTCACTTTCAAAGGGCATAACTTGTTCATTCTTTCATCGATTTTAACATTTTTTGTACCATTGGATGTGCCAAGTGGAGAATTAAAAAATATTTTTGAAGCTTTAGAAGCAATAGAGCAACGTACTAAAATTTGTAAATCTTATTCTTAAATGTTTGTTAATAGGTTTTATAAACTAAAAACTTCATGTGATCAAATTGTTCCTTGAAAAATTATATCCCATATTGTTTGGTCATTAATCTCATTTTGAAAAGCATATAACCAAGGGTTTTAGCCCTCAAAGTCACATCTTAAAATGTTCAAGTTTTTTAGGTTGAACATATTGTAAGGTTTAACTTTCAAAAAAAAAAATCAAATTAAAAAAATATTTGATTTGAATATAATCCAAAAGGGAATTGATACATTCAAAATATTTTTGAAATAAAAATTAAAATATTTTTAAAAATATTATTTAGATTATAATTATTTTATAAAATAATAATATTTAATCACATATTTAGTCACAATGAATATGCCATATCATACATTCATTCACACAATTAAACAAAATGGACATGCTACATCATCAATTTAATCACACAATTTGTTAAAATAACATGACACATCATCAACTTGGTCACATAATTTGTTAGAATGGACATGCCACATCATTGCATTTAGTCACAGAGTTAATCATATCGAACATGCCACTGTGGCACTATGCTATTATTTAGTCATGTTACATTTGTTTGTTTTATTAGCATTTACATGTCTTAAATGATTGGTCTTTTTAAACTTGTCCCAAAATTGTTTGAGGTCCGTTTTGACAAAAAATACAATGCAAAAGGACTACAAAAGGGACAAGTTATGTAATAGTGCTACCTACCTATCCACAACCCACATAAATATCAACATAGTATATGTTGATAAAGGGGATTGGACCTTGGTTTCCTTGGCTCCACACCAATGTCTTGGCCATCAATGGTGTCTTGGCCCACCATTTTGAAAAACAATATGATCCAAATGAATTAGCATGTTTCCTTGAACTTCTATGAAATTTTTTGTCAAGGTGTATAACAACATTTGAATTTCAATTTTTTTCATAAATAACTTAGTAGGTACCTAACTAAATAGATAAATAAGTACACATGCTGGCCTACCTATGTTTTCAAATGTACATACCTACTTATGTAAACTATAGGTGGGTATGTACATTACAAAAACACATGATTTTTTAGAAGGTCCAACTTGTCTAAAATGTCCACATTGACCAAAAAGGATGGTCATTTTGATTAAAGACATGGGCCATGAAAAAGACAAGTTATTTTTCACTAAAACATTTTATTAAAGTGACCTTTTTAACCATGTGAAAAACTAAACATCTAGTCAAAAAGACCAAAAGTCCATCAAAGTGACCAAGGCTTAATCAAATTGACCATACTTAATGGCCATTCTGATTTACAATTAATCAAATTGGCCATTTTGATTTAACTTTTAATCAAATGAACCATACTAATTTAGTTATTTAACCTACAAGTTTATTTTCCATAAGATACATACCAAACCTAAATTCATAACTAATAGACTCTAGGTTAAACATATTACAACTAGTAGCTACTTATAAAATTTAATAGGCTACTTACATGCTACCTTTAAGTACATGTAGGTACTTAAATTTAATACATTAATTAATTAATAATTAATAGTTAATACTCAATCATTTATGATTAATATTTTATATAATTAATTAATCACCAAATAAATTTTAATTATTAACCAGTAATTAATTTATCCATCAACTTGTTAATTGATTAATTATTAGTATTGAATTATAAATTTAAATATTAATTTATAATAATTAATAGTAATCAATATAATAATAAATCATTATTGATATGCAATTATTTTTAATTAATTTTTTAAGTTAATAATAATTTTTTGTATATTAATTGATAAGTATTAATTCATATCAATTATTAATTATTAATAAATAATCAATAACTAATCAATAATCAATAACCAGTAATTTTTAAAAATTAAATTATTATTATTTCATATTTCATATTTCATAAGAAACATTCAATAATCAGCCATTTATATTGAATAATTATTAATTAATAGTAAATAATCATTCATTAATATTTAATAATTCATAGGAAATATTCAATTATTATTCATTGATATTTTTATTTATAATTTATAGTAATTCATCAATCATTTTAAATTATTTTTATTAATTACCTATAAATAACTTATCCTACTACTAACTATGTTAGTAGCCTAGGCCGCCTAGGCCTATTAAGTAGGTAAATAACTTAACCTAAGCTACCTAGGCCTACTAAGTAGGTAGCTTTGTTTATTAAATTTGTAGCCTAGGCTTAAACCTACCTAATAGGTTACGCTACCTACTTAATATGTTTAAGTTAGGTCTATTAATAGGTTAATAAGTACCTACATAGCCCACCAAATAGCATAGGCATAAATAACTTACTAGATAGGTATAAACATAAAATTAGTAGGTACCTATAGGGCTTAATAGACTATAACCTACATGTCACCTAGGTACATGCATTTATTAATAGGTACATCCTACCTACTTAGGCTACCATACCTATAACCTACCTATTTATTTAAATAGTGAAAAAAAATTCAAATCCATCCTTATATATAATATTTTAGGGGTCTGTTCGTCTGGTCGTCCTCCTTGGGGGTAAGGGGGTTAAGGTTAGCACGCCCTTCATAATGAATATTTTTAGGTTTATGATATAGTTTACTGCTTTACAATTGGGGGGGGGAGTAAGGCCCATGGGTAGGGTGGGTTTCAAAAATAAGGGGTCTAGGAGGAGGGACCTTACCTTATACTTAAGTAATTTTTAGTTTTTACAACATGTAAAGACTTGCAATAAAACTAAATTTTGCCAAGTTGGGAATTGGGATCAGGTTTTCTTTGTTATAAATAATTTTAAATAATTTTTTTAAAATAAATTTATTTATAAATTTTTGATATCGAAAATTTGGTGAAAATTTCAAAAATACTAGGAAAATTAGTTGACTTTACACTAGGGAAACAAAAAAAATTCCCTATTTACACTAGAACTTGGGATCCCTTTTGCTTCCCTGGCTACCTTTCCCACAAAATGGACCTCTTCACCTATCTCCCCCCCTTCAACACAACAACCCTCATTAAACCAATGAATGAAGAGGAAGAGGAGGCCCTTTTGGAGGACCCGCACGTCCACCGGAACCGTCTTGCCCGGGAAAGGCATGCTCCCGATTTTAAATAAATAAATATGGTTTAAAGAAACCGGGGGACTTCACAGTGTCCGAAGGTCACATGTACCCACTAATTTAGTGTAATATGGATGAAAAAAATTTCACAAAAGTTGAGTACAATATGTTGATCCAAAATAATTTTCGTTACAAATATGTTATCAAAGAAAATCACATTATGGGGTGGTGGTGCAATGGTTAGGGACTTGACTCTTTGATGTGGAAGTGAAGAATTCAAGTCCCCACACTTGCAACCTAGGCTACATTGGCTACTTAAGTAACTTAATTAGGTAGCCTAGGTTGCAAAAGCTACTAGACCACCTAGCATAGGGGCTTAACTTAGGGGGCTTGGCCTAGCCTAAATGGTTTGGTCTAACCTAGGTGGTTAAGTTAGGTGGCCTAGCTTTAGGTTTAGGACATAGGGTTGGTAAGTAAATAAATAAATAAAAATTTGACATTAATTATTAGGTTTATTAATTAAGTTGGTAGGTAGGTAGGGTAATTATTTAATTAATATCTTCATATTAATTTTAAATAATATATATTTTTGGTCATTGCCAAATTACATTATCGTCACGGTGTTTCAATCAAAAAAACCAACTAAAAAGACATAGTCAAAATGGTCAGGTCTAAATCGACTTGTCCAAAATAACATTTTGATCAAGTTGGACATAAGGCAAAAAAACCATGTGGGGGGTTTTTTTTATCAAAATTCCTAATAAAAAAAATTGTGATTTTTTATAATGGTAGGTAGATTATAGGTGGGTAGATAAATAAATAAATAAGTAGGTAGGTGGTAAGGTAGATAATAGGTAAGAAGATAGATAAATAAATAGGTAGGTAGGTAGATGAATAGATAGGTAAATAAGTAGGACATCAATTGGTAGATGGTAGGTAAATAAGTAAGTAGGTAAATAAATAAAACATGGGTAGGTAGATGGTACGTAAATAGGTAGGTAGGTAGGACATATTTAATTAAATAGGTAGGTAAATAACCTAATAAGCATATCAAGTAGGCTAGCTAACCAAATTAGTATGGCCAACTTGACTAAACATGGCCATTTAATATGGTCAATTTGATTAAACCATGGGCATTTTTATGGACATTTTTTTTAATTGTCTTTTTTGATTAAATGTACGACTTAACATTTGGTCAAAATGGTCACTTCAATCAAAAGAACCAACCAAAAGAATCATGTGTTAAATCATGCCCCATGCCTTTAATCAAATTGAACCTTTTGAAAAACCATGATTTCTTATAGTGCCCTCCAAGGATGATAAAACTATAACATACTCCACAAATGATTTTCTTGACAACGTGAAATTGCTAAAAGTACAAGTATTGTTTTCATCCCCTAAAAATGTCATATGGTCTTTTGATTTTAGTTGAATAACACCACTAGTTTTTTTTAAAAAATTCACCCTTCTTTTGAATTTATGGTTAAAGGAAGATTGTTTTAAGGGTCATTGGCATTAAAATCCAATGTCATCCTTGTGTTTTGATTGTGGCTATCAAATGGGGGATACAACCTCATTGTTTGTTGATGTTTATGCATGCAATAGTGCAAGCTTTATGTTTCCAACTAATGGATTTATAGTGTTGGACTTGACAAGGACCTGACATTTGTCAAGATTTGAGATGAACATTGAAATTTACATTGGATTTGCTTGACAAAACACATTTCAAGAATCAAGAAAAAGTTTTATATGGATCAAATGAAATTCAAAGGGACATATCATTGGACAAATATGAATTATTCTAGGATTATTTGTTGTACATGTTACTTTAAAAACTTGTCATTGCATGTTCATCAACTTTTTGGAAATACTTGGATCACATGGGATTCAATAAAACCTATCATTACATTTGAATGGACAATAATGAGTTTGAATGAACATTGGAAGATTCAAAATGAAGTTGTATGGAATCAATATGGACTACCTGATCATTGAAGAAATTTATATGACTAACATGGACTAGGTTCCCAATTAACATATACATGGACATACACAACTCTTTAAGGACTACCATGAACTCATTAGACTCCCATGACCTAACTAAACTTGTAGGTATTAGAATTGGGAAATGCATGGACACAAAGTGAATACTTAATGATTGCCATGTAAGGATCAAACTTTTATGACCTTAACATGGACATGCATGGGCTTTGAACAAAACTTATAGGACTACCACAAAAAAATTTAGACTTTAGGGAATCAACTAGAAATAGATGAACATGTTCAAATCTTATGATGACAATCACAATCGCATTCATTTGTTTTAAATATGGACTTTGATGCAAAGCACACATGAAATTTGGGGCAAACTAGAAAATTGTCAAGAAAATGTATTTAAGAACAATCTGGCATGCATACAAACATTCTATCATGACAAGTCCAAGCCAACAAAATTTTGCAAAACCTAAAAACTAGGAGTAATACATCTATTTGATTTGCAAGACTTTAGCCAAATTAAAATTTCATCAAAATGGAATTCAAATTTGTGTGAAATTTGACCTTTTTGGTTATCCAAAACTTGTAATCCCAATTTTACATCAAGCAGATGCGAGTGGCAATTGAACTCGTTGGTAATAACTAGGTGGTAGAACATCAAGCACATCTAGAGATGCTCATAGTTGCCACTTTTGCATTTACTAATGTATGTCTTGCAAGAGCACTAAGCGAGATCCGATCTTCTGCTCCAAGTAAAAAGATAAACCCCATATCTTTCTATCACCTTTCTTCTTCCTCTCATATCTTTCTCCCCCCTCCTTCCTCTTCTTTTTTTGTTATTGTTGTGCAAATGAAAGATTTAATTTTTATCTTTGACAAAAACAAAATTGATTTTGGGAATTTTTGTTATGATGGTATCTATGGTTTGTTGCCTGCACAAAATGCACAAAATGTTCATATGTTTCCTTTTTCTTTCTAGCGAAATATTTCTTGGATCAATTAGGTAATACCCAAATTGTAATCTTCTATAGCAAAAATGCAATTTCTATAATTGAAATATACAAAATGCCCATATGTTTCCGCTTTTTTTCTTTTGTTTTTTGAAGTGATTCAGTAGTACCTAAATTGTTGTAATCTTCTACAACAAAATTAAGGTTTCTATAACTATGAATATTATTGTGTTGTTGTTTCTACAGACATTATTGATCTATATCTTACAAGGAATCTCATCCTAGACTGGCAATAAAGAGAGACAACAATTTTCACATAAACCCACCCACCCAAGAAAGAAAAAATTCCCCAAGGACTTTCGCTATAAACAAATGAGATATGCAAAGAGAAAAAAAAAACTAATTCATATGTGTTTTGATCACAAGAATGTTTGTTTGCACAAACTTCTATTGACTTGTGATAGATGACAACAACAACAATTGTAGTTAGTGAATGAAAGGATTGAACATCAATATATTTTTGGTGTTTGCAATTTTACTTTTTATGGCAAGAAGTTGGCCACATTTGTGAAGAGTTACTAGCTCTAAAGCTTCTTGACCTTAGGAGCAATCACATTATCATTACCATGAAAGATGGGTTGTCAATGCTCTCAAACTTGACAACTCATGTTCAACCACTATGCCATGAAATGGAAACATGTATAGCATGCCCCCCCTTCCCCCCCTTCGTATACTAAAATGGAAAATTCTCAAAGTACTCCTTGTATCTATTGTTTTTGGGAATCTTTTGACACTTCTTGCCAATCGTGTTTGTTCTTAATGTGAGTTTAATGTTTTGAATTTTTTTGCCCTTTTAGCATTAAGCTTGCTTAATTTAATGTTTAATTTTTGTATGCAAGTATAAGCCCTTAATGGGTGTCTTCCAAAAATTGAAGAACTATCCCTTTGTGGAAATAAGTTGTAGGGTATTGAGGTATTTATTGGCTACCACCATGTTAACTGCTTATTGTTCTCTCTAAAATGATGGTAGACATTTGTTGTATATGCAATTCTTGTTTTTAAGTTGGATTGAACATATTTCATTTGAGTGATGCAATTTGTTTTTTTGAGTCATGTTTGATGTGGGAAGGTGGGGTAAGGCAAGGGGTCTCCACATGCATAGAAACAACAACCACAAGTTAGCCTTTTGTTGGAGGATTTGAGTCATTGCATCTTTTGAAGCCAAAAACAACTTGTTTCGCAACTAGAATGAGATTATGAAGTTATGTCAATTGCAAAGGTTGCATTACATTCCCTTCAAAATGTGGTTTTGATTTTTGTGCACTCAAAAGAATCTAATAGTTTTCTTTCTCACCTAATTAAACTTTAACCCAATAAGACTTGTACCTTCCAAATACTCCTCCTTGCTAAAGTTTTGGTCATTCAAATAAAGTTCCAATGCAAAGTTCTAGATCTACATAAATTTTTTAGGGCTACCTATATGTGGAGAAATTAGGTTTGTTTTAGGAGCAACTATACCAATGCTTAGTATGTGGCCTTGCAAAAGATAGTTGGATCAAGAAAAGTCAAAACATGCTTGGTTTGGCTTAATAATATGGTTTTGGCCTAGCATTTTCACAAGATGCAAAGGTTATTAAAAGGCACAACAAAGCCTAACACCTACTATTGATTAGTTAGATAATTTGATTTGTCTAGGTGGGTTGCTATTAGTAGTCTCCCACCTATTTGCAATCCCAGTTTTAGTTTTATGGGTAGGGTTGGAAAAAAGTAAATAACTAGACTTGGATGTGAAAAATACTTTTGTATGGTCACATACTAAACACCATTAGGGATGCTCGAAAATATTCATAATGGGTGGAAATATGGATTCTGAAATTTGCAGTCTTATTAAACATGAACATGAATTCATGAAAGTTCAAAAGTTTGTGTTGTTTTTTTGTTTGGGGGTGCAGCTTGCAGCAAGTATATATAAGTGGAAACTACCTTCAATAGCTTTGGTGTCCAGACTTTCCTAGTTCTATTATTGATCATTATCACAAGGATACAAAATTTAAGCTTTTTGCAACATTATGATACCTTCTTCTAAGTGCAACCTTAAAACATGATTAATCATTTTAAATTTAATATTTGTTTCTTGCATTGACAATTGACACATCAAATTTGATGTTAGTAGTCCATATGAATGGTCATGTTTGTTGCCATATTAAGGTTTCATGATGGCATGATGGCAGTTGGGAACAAAATCTCAAAGTGGTTTTTTATGGATGCATTTGATCAATTTGTTGCTCTTGGAGTGTTATAAAATATATTTTTCTTCATGCCCATAAACAACATTTTGACAACACTAGGCTTGTCACAATGTCAAATGTTGGAGAAGAAACTTGCTGCATGTCTGTCTTTCCTTTCTTGGGATTTCTTTTGTTTGGAAAATGAATCTCTCATTTTTTTGGTGTAAAAAGTCCCGCTTTCTCATAATCCATTATTAGATTCTAAAAATGGTGTTGCACCCTATTACATGCTGATTGCACACTTGGGGAAAATCAATAGTTTTAATGGCAACCAAGTAAGTAAACAAGTGTTTTGCATGATAAACCTCTGCTTATTTTGATTTCTATGTGGAGGAACCCTGTGGGTTTCATAGCTATAAACAAGATTAATGTAAGAATTGGGAAGAAGTATGAACCTCCTTGGTGTTCGGATGCAAACCTTTATAGCCATGAAAGTAAGAACTATTTCGCATGCATTTTTTGTTTAACTTATGTGGGTGGGGATCTTGTGCAAGTAAAACCAAGAAAGAGAAGAGATGCAGAAATTAGGTCTATATATCCATCAAGCCATTTAACATTCTTTTTCTTTTCCATCTTGATGTGATCAAGAATCTTTCTTGTGTGGGTTTGTTTTGAATGTTTTGCTCCTTCATTCATTCAAGATTTCTCCATCAAATGTAATCACATATTTTTGTCTTGATGAAAGTGATTTTTTATATGATAATGCACATATATGTGTGCCATGTACTAAGCACCATGTAGAAAAAAGACATGGAAGAAATCATGAAATCTCACCAAGGTGTTTTTCTTTTCTTGAACTTGCCATTTTATTGGAAAGAAAGGTACCCATCATTTTGCTTCAGGTGGAAATGTTGCATATGCATGTTTAGGGTATAGGGTTTACTTTAAGCCCTTAACCTTGGGACCATGAAAATGTCACTTAGCAAGTTGCAAAGACCATGCAACTTACTTTGAAAACAAACTTGACAAAAAGGCTATCAAAAATTGGCCTTTATTGTAAGGAATGGATCTTATTTTAATAGAATTGTGTGGGACACATGTTTGAATGTCTTTGATTGTCGCATGATGTGCCTATGAACTTGGGCAATGGATCAACTGGAAAAACTTCCACAATGGCCTCTTCCTTGATTTCTACACACCCTCCCAAATACCAACAAACTTAAAACCAGTGCCATTGTTCACATGTAGAAAAGTAAGAAAAATGTTGTGATCAATGAATCATAAAGAGCTGTAAAGTTTTTCCATTTCCATGGTTCAGTCCAAGGATTGGTCCAATGCTTGAATTTATTTTTTAAAGAAAAAACATGTGAATGCAATTAGGAGGATAATAACAATTTTGTGATGATTTGCATAGGCCTTATGTGGTCATTACTTAAGGAGCCATTGAAGGGGGTTGGAGTGGGATTGGTAGAAGAAAACCTTTTGGGACTTTCTACAACCTTATCATGGAGCCTCTATTAGGATTACTCATGCACAAGATAAATATATTATGAGTCCTTCAAGATGTTATTCAGTGATCTTCTCCTAATCCACATCCAACAATCCTGATCATAAATCAGATTTAAAATTTCTTTAATTTATAGTTGTTAGATATTACTACACATAATCTTGAATGCAATATTGCATGAAATAATTAATTGCATAGTGAACATGTACTACTAGTTGGCAAATAATAAAAAAATGCTTCAATGGGCAAATTTTAGTGTATTTATGGATCATACACAAAAATGTTAAAAAATGATGAACAAAATGGTGAAATTATCTATGGACAATGAATACAAAAACTAATGATTTTATGTGTTCATATTCTGGAAAAAGGTGCAAGTTCTCTTTTATTAATACATCACATACTATTTTGGTCAAATTAAACATATCTCTAACATTGGAATTAATGTGAAGTCCAAGGAGCCTCAGATGCTTAGCCCTAAAACTTGAAAGAACATGGGCAACCTAAAAGGTTGATTCAATCTAGTAACCTTAGAAGGCTAAACACCAGTAATGTGTTTCTACTAGTTGGTATTTAGGGATTTTGTTGTGCAAATACCCTGCAATTTGTGGGCTATAGAATTGTTCATGAGATCTAAAAAAGAATTGGAGATTCTATAAATCATGGAGGAGGGTCCTTGAGTTAAACAAAGACATCAAGTGAATAACATCCACTTTCAGAGATTTGCTTGTCAAGACCCTTAACTTCTTTAATCGCAATTATTTTACAACCTTTAGGGTTAGTTTAACCATCATTTAGGGTTACAAATAATCTTTAAGGTTAGTTTGGCCTCTGTTGGAACTAATATTGTAATTTATTGTAACCTTAGACCATCCCAAGTTTGGTTAACTTGTGTTGCAATTGACCATAAGGCACACAAGCTCTAGGGTGCATAATAATAAACACCTTATGCTAAGCATTGCACATTGCAAAGAAGAACATTTCCTGATAATGGTTGTTAATTGTCAATGGTTGTCAATGTCATGGAGGCCAAGATCCCCCCACCATATTTTTAAAGGCAAAATGCACAATGTGGTTACAACTTATATGCACCAATTTCACAAACATTTGAACCCATTTCAAGTTGGTGTTAAGTAATTCATCATTGCCCAAGTTGTAATTTTTCAACAACTCATAATTCAACTTCATTACTCCTATGCATTCTTTTTCATTCTCGTAGTTGTATGAATTTAGGGTTTACTGTGCCAATCAGTGATTATGTTCAAGACTTCATCTTTGCACAAATGCAATGTGAAATGTTGTTCATATTAAGGTATGGATATGTTATGTGCTTAGTTAGTGTGATTCTGGTTTGTTGTTCATACTCAAATATGGTGATGTTATGTACTTAGTTAGTGTGGGTTATACTTGTTGTTCAAGGTTATAAATAATTACACATTTCATTATTGAACAACAAATAAAAATTGTCAGAATAATTCATGGGTGGTGCATATTAGCCATGTGTGCAAGGTGTAAGCATATTATTGAATGCACATTGGAAGATGCAACTAATTGTGGACACATGTGTCAGAATTGTGAATGTATCAACTACATTATAAAGAGGTGGGTGCATTCCCCACAATATACCTTCCGCATAGGCTTTAAAGGTGCTTATGGTCCAGAATTTGTTGTGCGGGATAAAAGGAGGATTTGTTGTTGCTTTTCACACTACCACCACCTCCCCTCTTGGTTTTGCCAATGCATACCAGTAAAACCCTAAAAAAACCACAAGATGGAGGTGTCATAAACTACTTAAATATTAGACTTCATCTTGATTACAATTTGCTTATAAAATAATTTTCCCTAAATAGTACACATGTGGATGCAATCTCTTGCATCTCTTCATGTGCATGGATTTTTTCATTTTTGCATGCATATGGCATGTACCACACTCATATACTTGAGTTAATTAGGATCTAGTTGAAACACTACTACAATAACATATTCAATTTTGTAAAATTTTGATGAGATTTATCAATATGATAACAATGCCAAACAACACTACAACTTTTGTTGCATGCTATTATAAGACCACAAGTTGCGGATGCCCCAAATGGATAGCTTTTGGTTATGCAAACCCTTAAACTAGGCTAGGTTTCTATGTTCATGATAGGTAAGGCATGTGTGGCTCACTTTATTTATTGAGGACAAGAAAAAATGCAATTAAGGACACGTTCCTCAAGTTGTTGCGGCTTGAATGGGGACCATGTGGACATCTTCTTAGAGGTTATGGGTCTTAAAACACTAGGACATTATTACTAAGTCTTCCATTTTGCTTTTTGGAGATGTAATTGAAACTCATGATGTTGGACTTTGTGAATTAGGTTTTCAAAGTTTTTTAAGGAAATCAAGGTTTACTTAGCATCAACACCCATTACTTATAAATAATGGACATCAGTAAATTGTTATAATTCATTATTTATGGTATAGAAAGCACCATGTTCCGACCCCACTAGAAGATATAGGAACATATTAAACATCTTATACCTTACTTTCTATTTCATGTACAATTTTTGTAGGTTTGAAAACACACCATATGTTGGAAAAAAAACCCACCATTAGTCATAGTCCTCATGTGAAGTCATGTGTCATCATGGGTAGTGTTTATAAGGTGAGCTGTAATGATTTCCTTGGCTTTTTGTAGGTCAATTTCAATGGAGAACAATTTGACACTTGGTGGATGCACTTGAATTAATGAGCCCATTTACTGGTGAATGGATCTATCTATCAATGTATATATGGTCTTTTTGTATGTCAATATTTTGTAAGTAATACTACAATTAAACCAATGTTGTGTTTGTAATTGTTGTGTCCCAATGGATGCCTTTAAAGAACCACGATAGGAGCCAAACTATGATTTATCAAAATCAATTGGACACATCCATCTTCTAAATTGGTTTTCTTTGTAGTTGAGCTCACTTTGGGAATTATTATGGTAGGATGGCCTGTTTCAAAGTTGTTCCTTTCTACAAATATTGAAAAACAATTTGCAAGTTATGTCTCTTATTGAGTTTTAACTATAATTAATTGGATGCCTAGGAATGCGCTTGGCCTATCATGATCATCAATATGCAATAAGTGGCTACTTTCCACCTCATAAAAATGCAAGAATGTTTGTCTTACAATGTTTTTATTTTGTTTCAACAAAATATTTATTTTTTTCAATGAAAGAAAACTTTAGTAGGGTGGATATATAAGGTGTGCGCATTGGATTATGGTGGAAAAATGGGTGTACAATTCAACCATTAAGCTATGTGGGCTTTTGGCATATCTATTGTACAATTCTATAGTGCATGATCTCTATTGTGTTATTAACAATAGAGCACTACAAGATTCTTGACATACATTTCATGTTGTTTGAATTATGCCAACACAAATGAAGATGAGTCTTATTAGGTTCAGTTCATTTAAAGTGAATGGCCTTGTGAACCATGTAGCTCGATTGTGTGTAAGAGATGAAAAGCTTTGGTGACAAGAAGAAGCATATGCCATCTCCAAGAGGCATTGTAAGATGACCTACAATTGTAATTTTTGCCATGGAGGCCAGTCGTATTTAAGGATGGTGATTTGTCGACACCTTAACCCCTATGGACGTGACCCTACTTTGCGATGTGTCAAGTGTGGATGCGTAAGACTTGCATGATCACCCTTTAATTCACAAGCTAATTCGATTTGTTGAATTAACACATCTTTGTTGTGGGATTACATACATGTTTTGGACAATGTTACTAGCCATGTACACCACCATGGGAAAAATACTTAGCCTTTTGGCTCTATCCTTAAGTGGATAGAAGGATGGACCTTGTGACTTATAATTGTTTTCTTTCCACTTGGAGGCAAACTATGTCTACAAACTATGTTCATAGTTTGAAATACATGCCCAAGTTTATTAAATTTATGTACTGCAACTATTGTGTTATGTACCCTATTATGTTTTATACCCTATTGTGTTTTGGGGTGGCAATTTTGTATATCTAGACCTAAAGTAAAAGGAAAATGGTTGGCCATATTTATATTAGTTTAAATAATTTAGTTATATTATGAACTTAGGACATTCTTCAAGGAGCACTTCAATTATGTATGTCATACACTAACACAAAAATGGAGTCTAGTTCATTAACCTAAATCATTATGGGATTTTAAAAGTGAAATAAGTTCACTACACTTTAAAGATTTCACTTTGGTTAAAGTTATTTCACTATAATATCATTATGTAAACATCATTTATCATTATTAATTAACATAATTCACTATTATAATTTATTGTGATAAACATGTTTATTTTTATGTTGTTATTTTAAATACCCTATGTTATTTTATGATATATCTTATATTATCTTGGGCTATTTTAGTTATTTTAAATTATACCCTGAGTTATTATAAGTTATTTTATCATAAGTATAACAATTTAAAATAATCTAAAATAAAATATAATGACCTATGGTAAAATAACCTAAAATAACCAATAATAACCTATGATAATATAACTTAAAATATCCAATAATAACTTATAAAAAATAACCACCAATAGAATATCCACCTATAACCATTAATAGCCTATGGTAATTTAGCTTAAAATAACAACCAATAGCCACTAATAGAATAACCAACAATAGTCACCAATAGAATTACCACAAATAACCTATGGTAATATAGCCTAAAATAGCCAATAATAACATAAGGTGAAATAACCTTCAATAACCTTCAATAACCAATAATAATCTTACATAGCCAAAAATAGCCTAAGATGAAATAGTTTAAAATAATGAAAAGTAGCCCTAGAATAGTTGAAAGTAACCTAACATATGTAATATTATTATATTAGTAAAAATCTTATCCATTTATTAAACCTTTTTTTTTTCCCAAAAGAATGGTCATTGAAATGTTATTGAATAGTGATATTCAAAAAAAAACATTGTTCAAATATTTTACAATTTCAAAAGGAAATAAATGTGATTATGTACATTATTGAAACAACTTTAAAATTAAACTTTAATCATTTCATTTGAATAAAATCTCAATAAGATATGAATTTTCAAAGTTTATGTTTTTGTAATGTTTAAAGTAAAGTATTTGATAAATAGAATGCAATGTAACACATTGTCACAAGTGTGGTGGCTTGATGGTAGGGGTGTTTACTTTCATCCTAGAGATTTAGGGATCAAACCTCACAAATAATGTGTTTTTGGTTAATAATCGTAAGTTGATCAAATATTTTCCTATATAATTTTTTAGACTAGATACTTATTTAGGTTGATTACATGGCCTATGTACCTAAGTTAGGTTTTAAACTTAGCATTAGTAGTGACACATGTCAATAATTCATAGGATGAAAATTATGAAATTATGAAACTATCAATAATATTAAATATTAAATAATTTAAATTTAATTGATTTCCATGCTCCCTAATTAAATACTTAGCAAGTGGAATGATTTGATAAATTTGTATTTCATTTGAAAGTAACCTTATTTCATGAGGTACTAAGGGACCAATTCACTATCTATAGCAATAGTCCTCGTTCACTAGGGGTTTGACTAGTCTCACCATGGTAAAAATGTTCAAATTCACTCAAAATAATGAAACTCAGAGTGAACTAAAACGCATTTTGGTGTAGTGATAGTTAACCTATTTATCTATGCACTCGGTATAGGATGCACCATCTGATTTGTTTAATGAGGACTAAGTGCTTGGTGGGGGCCTACTATTCCAAATAATGAACCACCATTGCAAAATGTTGCAACTAAGGACTGGGCGTTTAATGGGCAAGGTATTACTACAATTCCATTTTGTGAACCACCACTACCCTCTATACAAGTTGGGGCCAACAATGATGATATTGAATTGGGGGTTTAGATGGCAAAGGCCCTAAATGAAACTTGGCAGGTGTGTGATGCAGTTATAGATGAATCCATAAGGGAAATTGCCAATTAGGGTAGAGAAGATATTTTTGATTTAGGGATTGACATGGACTTAGACAGGGGTCAAGGTGAAGGAGAAAGAGAAGCTATGCCTAAACCTATATTAGAAATGATCCACATTTCTTGAAATTAATAACATAATCTAAGGTGCCATTGTATGGAAGGAGTGACCTTAGTAAATTGATAGGCACCTTGATGTTGTTAAATACATGTGCAACACATCGGGTCACCAATCGTTTTGTGGATGAGTTGTTGGCATTACTACAAAATTCCATTCTGCCAAAACCTAACCATTTGTGTTGGTCACACTATGAGGCCAAGAACTTAATTCAGAATCTAAATCTTGGGTATAACATCATTCATGCATGTGGAAAAGGCTATGTATTGTTCTATAATCAGTACAATGAAGTAACTGAATGCCCTATTTTTAGTTAATCCTTATATGTGTTAAGACGTAACAAGGTGCCTAGAAAGGTGTTGAGGCATTTTCCTTTGATCCTTAATTTAAAGAGGATGTTTAGAGCTCCCAACCTTTCAAAGTTGATGAGGTGGCACAAATCCAACAAAAGTATAGATGGATTAGTTTAACATGCTACTGATTCGAAAGCATGGGCTCACATTGATTCAACATGGCCAAAATTTGTTGCAAACCCAAGGAATTTGAGACTTCGTCTTGCATTGGATGGGGTCAACCCATTCGAAAACCAATCAACCTGATGGTCTACATGGCCATTGTTTGCTCTTAATTATAACTTACCTCCATGGCTCACCACCAAAAAGTTTTTCCTAATGCTTTTTTTATTGATTGCAAATAAAGAGTCGGTGAAAAACAACAACATTAATATTTACATGGCTCCATTGGTTGAGAAGTTGCAAGAGCTTTGGAAGGGGGTGGATGTTGGGGACGTGATTCATCCATAAGGGTCTAAGAGGTTCACTTTGCGCATTATTTTGATATGGTCAATCCATGACTTGTTGGCACATGGATTATTGTTTGGGCAAATGACAAAAGGGTACAAAGGTTGTCCAACATGTGACCTGAACACATGTTTTGGCCATTCAAAAGTGCTAGGGAAGATGATCTATTGTCACCATCACAAGTAGCTTAGACCAAACCACCCACTTAGGTTCAATGCTCATGACTTTGATGGCAAGATTGAAAGAAGGTATGCTCCTACGGTTATGTTAGGAAATGAGGTGTTGCAACTTACTAACTTGTATGAAAGATGGATGTTAAATGGCTAGAAGGATGGTAATCCATCTCATGATATTAGAGTGAAGCACAAATCTATTTTGTTCAATTTGCCCTATTGGAAGGTTTGCTTAATGATATTTTGGTCCTAATTTGTTTTTTTAAATTATTTGTTAGATGGTGTTAATGGGTGTTGTTGGTGAACAAGATGGCAGTAATAGCAAATGACAATGCTAGACCTTGTGATGTAAGTTTTCTAACATTGTAGATGTCGATGAAGAAGATGGTAATATTAACAATTAGATCTATGGGTCCAATAGCTGCAACAAATGAATTAATGGCTTTAGTAAAGCAAATGGATCATAGGAACCAATAGCTATAAATGGACTAATTTTGTAACAATAGTAGTTATTCTATTTCAAGATATGATGACATTACTAATGGCAATGTTATACCTTATGATGTTAATTTTTTAATAGTCTTGGTGCCATTGGTGAAGAAGATGGCAATAATGGGTAATGGAACTATGGGTTTAGTAACTGCAGTAAATGGGTTAGTGCTCCCATGGAGCAAATGGATCATGAAACCTAGTAATTATAAGTGGATTGATTTTGTAGTGTAGCAATTATTTTATTTTAGGATGTCATGAACCCCTCACTTATGACTATTAGACCCATATGATGTTAGGTTTATAACATGTGATTGAATTATGATGTGTTGTTTGGCCTTTGGGCATGAGTGTTAAAACACAAGCACTTGAAAGAGGTTAATTGTGGAACAATTAGTGGCAAAGCCATTATTGATGTAAAACTACTACTAGTGCATAATAACAACAATATATATAGGTGGTTATCTTGTAATTGTGGCAAATTGTGCTTTCTTCATTGTGCCAAACTCCTTGTACACATGCTTCAATATGAAAGTAATGGCTTGGACATGTGTGGATTTTATGGGATCTTAAGGTACAACACACATTTGATGTGATGCACTGTGAGAAGAATTTTGCAATCAACGTACTCAAGACTATACTTGGTGAAAAGGACACCAAAAAAGTGTAGCAAGACCTTCAAGCCTTGACTCTTTGTCAAACATGTTGGTAGAAGCCTCATCTTTCAAAGAATGCTAAAATTGTGATGCTGGCAGTTCCATGGGTAATGTCGAAAGAAGAACGCTTTTTGTTTTTGGACACCATGGTAAATTTAAAATTGGCATTAGGATATGCATCAGGGTTCAAGAAGCACATTATCAAGGGTAAATTAAGGGCCATGAAGTCCCATGATTACCATGTTTTATTGCAATCCATTTTCCCCTTATGCATGTGGTATATAATGACTAAAGAGCCTTGAATGGTCATCATGCGAATATATAGGATCTTTAAACTTATTTGTAACAAGGTATATGACCCAACAACATACCAAGAATTGAAAAGTGCAACCATATATTCATTATGCCTACTTGAAAAAACTTTTTCTCCAAGTTTTTTCAATTTAATGATACATTTGGTTGTTCATTTGATTGATGAATTAGACTTGTGTGGCCCTTTACACTCATGTTGGATATATCTGATTGAGTGGGCAATGAAAGACCTAAAGAACTATTTTAAAAATGTGGCTAAACCAGAAAGTAGAGCATGGCAGAAGGCTATATTTTTATGAGGCCCTAGGGTTGTGCACTGAATACATGCAAGGATTTAGTGTAACAAGGCACTATGTATGGGATGCCAATGAGGAAGGAGTGGGTGGAAAGGTCTTGGAAGGTGTGCCTAGACCATGTACACTGTCACAACATTTGTGCAATATAACACATCTTTATGTGTGCGAAAATCATGAAGATTTAACTCCATGGCGAGAGTAAAAACTGTGAGAAATTCTTACACACCCTTCCATATGAAGATATGCACTCACAAAACTCATTTAAGGGTGGAACTATTATGTAATTGTATTTTAACAAGTTAAAATGATTTAATAGAATGTAATGAAATTCACAAAAGAATTTAATGCGTGTGTCCACTTAGAAGATACCAAGATAATTTGAAAAATCAAAATTCACCATGATGAAATGTGAAGAAACATTGTGTTGATGTTTAATCAATGTTCACACTTGATAGTTGACCCCTTTTCATTCCATTCTTCATAATGTCTTCATACAATTTCCTATTTTAACATGCATAGGGTTGTTAAAAAGCTAATCTCTAATAAACAATGTTATAAAATCTCATAAGTTTTTATTTTTGACATCAAAAGTTATACCTCAAAACAAAAAGTTGTTTTGACCATATTTGAGGAAAAAAAAAGACAACTTCAATCCTCGCTACTATTGGCAAATGTAGCTCCCTTACAATAGCCCCGATGATGTTGAAATTTGAAAGAACGTTTCACATTTCCCAAAATGAATTTGTCTTAAATTTGAGACAAATCCAATGATGGCTCTAAGAGGAACAATTATTTTAATAAAAAATCCAGAGGCTTGTTCATGGAAATCATGAACTTCACTATGACTATTTGCTACTCACAACTTCCTTCTTTGCTGTTTTGTTTGCACACATTTTCTTTCATGAACAACATTTTTTCACACATAAAAATTAATTCTCCTTTCACACATTCATTTTCCTCCTCTTCCAAAAAAAACACAAGATAATAAAAAAAACTCCTTTCTTTCAAGTTTCCCATGACCCCTCTTTGAACTTGTTTTTTTCGTCCAATGGAAGTTGTGGAAATCCCTCCCTCCAATCAATGGCCTTTTCATCTTTAATGAACCAATGAGAATCAAGAATGATTTGCTCTCCAATGGAATTTAAGATGAGAATTCTTATGCCCAATGAAACACTAAGAGGGTTTAATCAAATAAGATGATAATCTTCATGACTAATAGAATCGAAGGACTCATCCTTTTCCCTATTTTGGACATCTTGATGGGGTTCTTGAGCTTGATCATTGTAAATTCCATCTATTTGATTTTAACATCCTACTTTTTCATCCTAATTATTTCAAATAACTAGCTATTAAGGTAATTTACCAATAGTAATAAATAAACATCTTTGAGTTCCCATGTCGTGACATGTAGTGTTGTGACATACAGTGTCATAAGGATGTAAATACATAGTAAATTCTACTAAACAAAAAGATTAAAGCTAGTCAAAGGTATAAACTAATCAATTAAAAAGATATACATGCACACATATATATACAATGCACAAGTGAAGCTGAGATGAAATTCTCACGTATCCCCCCCTAGACTTGAGCCGGGAAAAGCATGGCATGGTCTGAGTAGGAATCAAGGTGCTATAGGAGAACATGATGAACAGTACCAATTGCCGGCAGGAACTTGAGTGAGCTCTCACTTGAGGCAAAAAAGATGGTATCCACCATTACAGTTGTCACAAGCAGCATCTGATTAGCATCGTCCGTTTTCTGACATACCTGACATGGATAATCAAGTGGAGGAATCCAAGTTGACGTGATGATGGTAGTATCCAAGTTCGGCAGGTGGTAGGGCGCACAATTTTTGGAATGATCACAAATTGTGCGTCCGTCAGCTCTTTGTAACTCCAACACACCTAAAGGCCTGATCGCCTTAATCCTCAAGATAGTGCGACCAAAAGAAGTGTCTAAAGTATCATTGGGTTGTCGCTGAAAATACACAAAATCACCAACTTCAAATTGTTTCACCTTAGGTTTGTAACTGCCACCTCGT
>Ga0209611_10004685_pt1 | contig 23288 bp, 25 predicted proteins | sample S1TSphgellanicum_3_FD_187693 | JGI IMG/M metagenome (GOLD analysis project Ga0209611, IMG submission 187693) | Host-associated microbial communities from peat moss isolated from Minnesota, USA - S1T2_Fc - Sphagnum magellanicum MG (SPAdes) (version 2) | ecosystem: Host-associated > Plants > Peat... | reverse complement strand
TTTTTTAATTTTCATTTCCTTCTCTTTGCTTCTTTTGTCTTCTTCTCTTTCTTTTTCTTACTTGTTTTTTTCTTTTGCTTTTGTTTCACAAACCAAAACAAAAAAAGACAAGAAAAAGGGAAAAAGTGCACTTGGCATCATGATGCAAAAAGTGCAACAATGTGATGAAAAAAAAGAAAATGCTTGAAGAATGAGAAGAAAAACACAAAAAAGTAGATGATGAAAAAGTTGGAACAATAAAAATTAAGAACAAAACAAAAAAATTTTAAAAAAAAAACTAAAGTAGGAACAAAAATGATGAAAAAAATAATAAAAAGAAAAAAGAAAGCAGTAAAAAGAAAATGATAGGAAGAAAAGCTACAGCAACAATAGAAGAGAAGAAGATGATGGTGGAAGAAAAGAAGAACGAACAAAGAACAAAAGAGGAGGAGACAAAAGAAGAGGGAATTTTTTTTGAAATCGAACGGAAATGTCATAATGAAAATAAAAAAGAAAACACACCTCAATGTTTGGTTTCTGGTGGGTGAAGAAACAAAAATAATACTATAAAGAAAATTTCACAGGCAACTAACCTCTCTCCCTCGCCCTTTTCTTTTACTTCTTTCTTTCTTTCTCTCTCTCTTTTGGACTTGTTGGCTCTTTGAAGCTTTGAGAGGAACCCTTTCAAAATTCAAACTACCCTCTCAATGTGAGCAGCAGTGTTTTCTTTTTTTCATTTTTGTGATGTGAAATGGGTGTGACAAATCATCCCACAACAGATTTCACAGGAGTGGTGATGATCGAACAGAAAATTTAGCTTTAATGGCAAAAAGGTCTGAGGATACTGTCAAAAGAGTAGAAAATTAGCCCAAGAAAAAAGAAAAGAAAAGAAAAAACTGTCCTACACAGTTAAAATCTGGCGAAAATTCACTAGACACACTGCTGCTCCTGGATGAGGTTTAGAGTGTGCACAAGAACCTCTTGTGTTTGCACCTCCCCCAAAGGAAGATGAAATTTTGCCCCATTTCACCAAAAACAAAAATACTGACGAGCAGCCTTAGTACAGAACCCCAACATTATAGTTGTCAATTAGAACCCCAAAAAGTGCCTAACAGGACCCAAAGTAAGTATGGGCAGCACCAAAATCTGTCTGAGCACCACCAGACACATCTTGGACGGGAAAATGGCAGTCAGGGAATAAGAAGTACCGCCTGCAATAACATCTATCTCCTTATGAGAACCCTTGTTTTTTCCTCAGGGAATATGGAGAGGGATGCCAGTTTCATCATTGAAGGCCTCTTGGATGTCCCTACCCAAGGGATGTCCCCTCTAGTAACCATGATTTCATGGATGGACTTCATTTCCTGAAAGTCAAGCTTTTCATTCATGGAATTTTGTCCATTTTCATCAATAAAGTTTCATTCATTCATCCACTGAAAACACACAAATGATATTACATGTATGTTCATCCATGATATTTGGATGACTAATGCAAAAAGAAAAATTGTGAATGAATTACACTTCATGAATGAAATCTATTCAATTTAAAGATTTCATGAAATTTCATGAATGGACTTTCATTACACATCATTCATAAAAATAGATACAAAAGAAAACATGATATCTTAACTCAAAACCTTTCAATTTGCTCATTCAGAAGCTCATTCAGGAAGTCCACAGGGTAAAGTGCACTTGGCAATTTGGCTACGTTGCCTTGGCAATATGGAATTGGTGATTTGGCAATAGGTGACTTAAAAACTACACAAATTAACACTACTAGGTAATTAAAACTTGTTGCTATGGGATAATGATCTTGGGAGGAGGATGTTATGTTTTAGTTTCAATTGAGATGAGTTTTCTAACACATGAATTGCAAGCATTCTCCTTACCTAAGTTTGCAAAAAAACCTTTGAAATTTTTTCTAGTGGATTTCTAGGGTGAGTTTTGATGTATAGTTATGGTGAGCCATGGCTTCCACATTCAATGTAATGTGGAAGGCGTGGTGAGCCATGACTGTACATTAAAACACCAATCCTGGCTCACAGGTCCCTGGGAATGCGCCCTTGGGAACGTTGTAATATCCTTGGGAACACATAAGATCCGTGGGGCTCATTACATCCCAGCATTTTTTTGGGGCTAGTTTTTGCACTGTAGGGAGTGACAAAAAAGATTTTTTTTTTTGGGAAATTCGAAAAAAATGCTAAATTATAAAAAAGAAAAAAAATTGAAACAAGAAAATTATTATTTAAGAAATAAAATAAAATCTGGTCCACGTTCCCAACCCATGTTTTCAGGGCAAATTTTTTTTCCTTTTTCTTTTCGAAAAAAAAAACAAGGCTCAATAGATGCTTTTAAAAATTTCCTTCAGCAGCAAAAGCAAGAAGCTAGAGGCAAGACACTTTTGAAAATACATACTTAAAAAGAAAGATTGTAGGCGGAAGCACAAGTTGGAGCCGCCAACTATGTGAAGGCTCCAACTATGTGACAAAAAAGGATCTATTATCGCAGAAACCCACAGATGGGAACTCTGGACTAAGAAAAAGTGTAGGTGTAAAGCCTGAGGCCATGGGCACATACAGGCATGGTGGAGTGGAGATGGGGCCAATTCCCGTAAAGCCCACATTTCCAGGCTTTTTACCAAGCCCAAAACATCGGGAGAAATTTGAATTAATTTTTTTTTCTTTCCGATACCCAGCCAGGTACAGCCTGAGGGGGGGGGGTGGGAGCGGGGACGGGGGGGAAAAAAAATGAGAGCAGCTGTTCCAAAGAATGAAATCCCCAAACGATGGGAAAGAACTATTATGTTCTTTGAATTCAAGAAATTCCATCTATGAAGGCACCCTCCGGCCACACTAAAAAAAACATCCGGGCCCCATGTATTATGAAAAGAAATCAACAGCCCCCTTTCCCCCCTCGCCACCCCCCAATTCCAGCCCCCCCCCCAAAACCCCAGAAGTGCGTAATAGTTACGCCACACAGGGGAGGAAGTCCTCATCCCAAGCGAAATGGGACTTCCTTGAATAATTCAATCCCACCTATTTGGGCAATAATCGTAAGTAAGTATGTTATGAGACATTTTGCAATAATTTTAAATTTTTTTTAAAAAAACTACTAAATCCTATATATATATATATATATATATATATAAACAAGGATGGAAATTCATCCACCAAAAGTACCTTATTTGATGGATAACTGCTCATATGTAGGTAACTAGGTAGGTAGGTAATGAGACTTTCTGAATGTGTCACGCATGGAAGACGGTAGGTATGTAAATAGGTACGGGCTATTGCTCGCTTGAACTACATTCATTCCAGGAAATGTCCCAAGGAAAATAGGTAGGTATGTAGATAGCTATGAGCTATTGCGCTCGTAGGCGTGACAGTATTCATTCCAAGAAAGTCCCCAGGAGGACGAGTACTGAAGACTATAGATTTCTGGCCCCAGGTACCAAAGCTCTCACAGAGTTTGCTCCAGAGTTGTTGTACTTCAGCCACTGCCAAGCTGAAGAAGAAAGAAAGGAAGAAAGAAGAAGAAGAAGAAGAATTATTGTTGTGATTTGGGTTTCCAGCACCTTGAGGTTTGTCTCCTGGAGGAGTCCATGTTAGAGGTTTTTTTTTTGAGATCTTCTTCACAAGTCTGTGTCTGTCTATGTGTCTCTGATCGGATCCAGCAAGTTCTCAATGCTTTGATTGTAGCAAAGTTAAATTGGATTGTAAGCTCAAGTCTGAATAGAAGCTCACAGACTGACTGGTGGTGGTGGTGGACTGTGGTGGTGGGGGTTGCAGAGAAATTGGGTTTGGTGGAGGTAGCTTTGTTGACGGAGATCATCATCATCATCATCATCATCAGCAGCAGCAGCAGCAGTGCTCATCTCAGGCCTTGCTCCGGCTGTGCAGTTTGGGAGAGCTTCTTGATCTGCCGCAAAAGACTTCCTACCAGCTGAAGTTGTATATTGGACCATCATGGATCAGCTACTGGTTGTTGCATCGACTCCAGTACCATCTTTGATCAACAGTAGCAGTGCGACCATCGCAACTAGGATCAAAGCTTCTTCAAGTTCTCTTCATTTGGGCTCACAACTGCGAGCTCTATCGGGTCTGGATCAATCCTCTTACCAAGCAGCCACAGCTCGTGGATTGGGTGCTGGCACTAAAGCAGCAGCAACGAAAAAGAAGAAGCAGCAGCAGCTGCTGCCGTCTTTGTATGATCATACGTGTGCAAGCCCAGGGTACCCATTCCATGCGCCACTCTTGGTCCCAAGCATCATGAGTCCTTGCTGCTCATCACTGCAACCTCCTGGAGCAGCGCCGCAAAGAGCAAACCTTGCAAGCGTGGAAGTTTTGGCACCACCACCAGGATCAGCAGATCAAGCTCCAGCTTCTCCCAAAGAAGAAGGTCAAATACCTGATGACATCAAGCGTATTATTGCACCAAGATGGCGTGAGCTTCATGGCTCCAACGACTGGGAAGGCCTTCTTCAACCTCTGGACGAAGATCTGCGAGCTGAGATCATCAGATACGGCGAATTTACGCAAGTCACTTATGATTCCTTCGACTCCAATCCTCGCTCTAGGTTCTGTGGAAGCAACAGGTAATCAATCGATCTGATCATCATGTTCAGAAGCGTAGCCTGAAGAAGCAGACTTTCCGGATTTCTTGTTTTGTTGCTGCTGCTGCTGCTGCTGAGATCTAACGCTCGGCGGCGCGGGACTGGACTTGTTTGTGGCTTGTGCAGGTACCGTAAGGATAAGTTGTTCGACAAAGTGCATCTTTTCAACACAGGCTACGAAGTGACGCAATACATCTACGCGACATCGGATGCGAAGGCGCCCTTCTTTCTCAAGACTTCCACCGCAGCCGATCCCTGGTCCAAGGACTCCAACTGGATGGGCTATGTGGCGGTCTGCACTGACGAAGAGGAGATCAAGAGATTGGGTCGTCGCGACATTCTCATCGCGTGGCGAGGCACCATCATGAACTCCGAGTGGGCTGCCAATATGGAAACCAACATGGTACCTGCAGCCATGGATCCACGACCAGGTAACAAGCTCGGCACTGGAGGCCTCGGCGTCGAGAAAGGCTTCTTGAGTCTCTACATTACCAAAAAACCCAACACTAGATACAACCAGACAAGCGCTCGCGAACAGGTAACACACTCAACTCTTGCTTTTCCGCCTTCTTGTTCCACTTTGCAACGCCGTCCTTGACACAAAATCTGCTGCAACATCAAAGAGAATAATAGTAGTACCCATGCATGCAGCTTCTAGATTGATCTGATTCTGGTTTGTTTTTTTTTTGTTTTTGTTTTGGTGGCCACAGGTCTTGACGGAGCTCAAGAGATTGCTGGAGAAGTACAAAGGAGACGTTCTGAGCATCAGCATCACGGGACATAGCTTGGGTGCAGCACTAGCAACGCTGAATGCATACGACATAGCGCAATCAGGCTTGAACAGAAGCGATCCCGCCGCTGGCGGAAGCGGCGGAAGGACAGAAGACATACCCATTCCAAAGAACTGGGGTGATGCGACTGCGCGACCCGTGCAACCCAGCAAAGAAGAGACGATTCCGATTGCCGTGTTCTCCTTCGCGGGTCCCAAAGTGGGAAACGATGATTTCCGAGACCATGTGACCAATGAGTTGGGTGTGAAAGTACTGCGGCTGGTGAATGTGAATGACATCGTGCCTCGTTCACCAGGCATATTTCTACCCAACTACTTACGCATTGTGGAGGATTTGATCAACAAAATCTTTTTCGCTTACACCCAAGTCGGTTTGGAACTCAAGCTCAACAATTTCGACTCGCCGTTCCTGGACCCTTCTCGTGCTCATGCTCCCAATTGCCATAACCTGGAAGGCTATTTGCATATGATTGCTGGACATCAAGAGTCTGGCCCCTTTCAGATTGCCACTTCGCCACCCAGGGACATTGCCCTTGTCAACAAGAGCTGTGATTTCGTCAAGGATGAACATTTAATTCCTGATTGCTGGTGGCAAATCGAGAATAAAGGACTACGCAAGAATGCTCAGGGTCAATGGGTTGAACAAGAAAGAGATGACGACGACAAGCCTATTCCACTTAACCGCACTAAATGAGCCGAGCCCTTGCTTGCTGCAAGCTTTGCTGGCATCCAAACTGCTCGCTGCAAGCTTGCTTGCTTGCATCATCCAGGGTGCTTGGTGCAAGCCTTCTGGCATCCATGGTGCAAGCTTGGTGCAAGCTTGCTGACATTCATGGTGCTTGGTGCAAGCTTGCTTCCTGTTTTGATCAGTGTTGGCAAGTTCAGGGTACCAGGCAGGCTCTCTGGCAGGTTCTGGATAGACCTGCTTCTGGGTCTGGCACAATAGACATGGACTGTAATGGGTGTTGAATCTCCCAACTCTAGACAGAGGAAGATTTCAAAAGCCCCAGGTTCTACTTAACTTAGAGAGTTTTGCTTGCTGTTTTGTTGACATGGGTTTAGGGTGAGGCAAAATGCACATGTAGGGAGATGGGTAGGTAGGTATCAATCACATGCAAGTTTCCTACACCAATGTTTTGCATTGTGGATTTCACAATTTGTTAAAGAGATCAGCAAGCAAGAACTTTGAAAGCAATTTGTAAAGTTTGTTGTTTTGTGTATTTTAACGCAATTGAGTTTTGGGATATTATGAGATTTTATGTGTGATTGATCCCCATGGGTGAATTGTCTTGAAGTTTGGTTATTGATTTGTTGCAATGTTGTGTGCAAATGTTTGTGTGATAATTAGTGTGTGATTAATGTGTAATTAAGCAACTTACTGTAACTTCACATCTATAGCAAAAAAAGAATTATGATGGGTAGAATTGTTGCACACAACCAGATTGTATATATAAAATACTAAAACCATAACTAACATGAGATTTAGGAACAACCCAAGATTGTTGAAAGTTTCATACAATTGAAAGTTGTATGTACAACAACCCAGTGTTTGGTATGGCACTGGTTTAGGACTTGCACTATGTGTAAGTGTAAAATTGTGTAAATTTATTTTATGTCATGTCAAATAGTAAAACAAATACACTTATATGGTTTTATATGATTATGTAAAACAATGAAAAAAATATGATTTCTAATTGGGAGGTGGAGGGATTTGATAGACCAACCAAATGGTCCATTACCAAAAAACAATTCAAAAAAAATTGAAACATTTGTGCTTTGGGATGCATCATAACTAATTAAATTAATTAATATGAATCACAATAAGTATCTGAGCTTTTGTAAAAGTTTGAGCCAAAAATGGTGATGAACAAAGTTAGGAATAAACATTCTATTCAAGCCATGAAGTGAGGCAAAATGTGCATTCAAAATATTCCTAGAATACTGCCACCATAGAAAATGACAATGTATGAGGAGTATAAAAACATCATGATTTTTTTCTAAAGGGCCAATCAAAAAGTGACCCATTGCAAAAAAAAAAATATTAAACTTTAGAATGCATGCACAACTAATTAATATGCATTTGAAAGAAAGTAACATCATTAAGGGTATATAATATCTATATTTACACACCCCAAAACAATCGCATGGGACTATGTAAATATATTTTATAAATATTTACATTGGCTTCATGTAAAAAGTTAGGACATGTAAGTGTAAATGATTTAGACTTACAAGCACAACATTGATATGTAAAACATGTGCTTGATATAAGAATGGTATTAGTCTGAATATCAGTTACCATACTTGCATAGCATTTTCACCAAAATTTTGAAAAAATATGAAATTAAAAAAGTGAATGGTTAAAAAATTCCAAATTCCAAAAAAAATTGACATTGTACAATGCAATTTGACAACATCCAAGTTTCACACCCCCACATGGTTAATGCTTTTTAAAAAGGAAATGACTTATGCAACCAAAGTGACTATCACCATAGGAAGATGTAAAAAAAGTGATGATTTGTGAACATCAACATAGAATTTGATTTAGTGCAAATTTCATTAAATGAGTTCAATGAGTAGGTCATAGTTGTGAGGTTGTGGAGTTGCTATATTTATGATGGTGCTTTCTAAAGAAAAAGAATAATATAATTTAGTCATGACTCATTTAATGTCCTACATGATGTACTTTGAAAAAACATACAAGGTGTGTTCTTTTCACAAACCTTAGTTTGAAGCTTGTGATTAAGTCATGACCAAGGTTACTGAAAGGTTATGGGACATCAAGGTTGTGGGTAAGTGTAAGGTGTCTAGACTATCTCAGTCTCAATCTTAAGTCCCTTTACTTTTAAGGTTTGCCGTTCAACTGTGGTGGTTGAAATCTCGCTAGTCTTTTCTTTTATTAAAATTTCAGTGTTACTCTCAAACACTATAAGTCAGAATGTACATCCTACCAAGAAATTACTTCCAATGCTTTTTTCATGTGCGCATGTACCAACATTGAAATAGAGCCAAGTACCAACTACAAGAGTGGCGTCACTTTGACCTGACTTTCCAAAGGCGGTTTCCCTTGTTAGTACGGTCGATGAGGAAAAACATGTGGGACTAGAACAGAATATATTACACTAAAGAATACAATCCCAGTCTCCAGACTTCCACCCCTCGACTTTCCTTCCAAAAGAAGAGTACCTATATAGTACACCAAAAGAATCAGAATAGAGAGAGCATACAACCCAACTCCAAAAGAGCAGCACATGTTCTAGTGAATGTAAAGCACTCAGACATATTGTCCCTAATGTATTTGGAGTGCACCTTATGTCCATGAATATCCCTCCTAGAAAAGAGGAAATATTTTACATTTTGCTTTTTAAGTGTTGGAGCCAAATTATGCCTCCTTTTTAGGTTTAAGATCCTTCCCATTCTTATACACAAGGAGTAAGCATAACACCCATCTCGTCATCTACATGTGTTTAAGTTCATGATGACATGTGCTTAGTGCTTAAACATGGGTACACAGCCCATGCATGGGAGACATTCCCAAAATGTTATGCTAGGATTGGATTACCATCTAACTCCCTTGTTCTTGAAAGGGCCCCCAATCTTGGGGTTCTACCCCAACAGGTTTTGATGTGACTACAATGAGAATAGGGGTTTTGTAATAATGTTGACTATGTTGTATGTCACTTGAATCAAGAGAGAAGATTTCAACCTTCATCATTAGCGAAGAATTCTAGTATCCACATAATAGACCTGATTTTTTTCTTTTGGGGAGAGTGGGGAGGATATGTTAGATTTTTTGGATTTTTGTTGTTTTCAATTTGTTCTCATCAATTTTTCATTATGGTGTTGTCAAGATCTCAATAAATTTGCATGAAATTTTCAAAGTTCTCAAATTTAAAGGTTTCATGAGTTCATTTCAAATTCATGTAAACGATTGTTGTGTATTATTTAAATGTGACAATCATACATTTTTGTGTGCACGATTTTCGTGTGTAAACAATACGAATGGACATACAACATTTGTGTTTAAATAACACCAATAAATTTTAATAATGAATATGACATTGATATTCAATCAATACAAATAAATGAATGACATTTGTGTCTATTTCATAAAAACTTAGAAAAAATGAATTTCATATTATTATTATTGTCAAATTATGACCCATGAAATTTATGATGACTAACATTTCATTTTGTCCTATTTGCTTTGTCCAAGTTGTCCTCTTGAAACACGTATAGATGAGAGAATATTGAGATTTTTATGTTTTCATTTTTGGAGTGAATATTTCAATTTTCAAGGTTTCACAATTTTTTTAATGAATCAATCATACAAACTTTTTGAAATGTTGTTTGGCTAGGTCTGACGTTTCTTTTTTCAATGTTGTGACAAAGCAACAAAGTTTAACTTCTAGAATCAACATATGATAACTTCTTATTTTAAAAATACCTGAAATTTTTGGCTATTCAAATAATTCATTCAAACATTTTCATCTAACATCTCATAGGTTAGATACAATTGTGAATTATCACTCACATTGTGAGTAGAACAAAATCCAACAGACTGAATTCTAGAATATGAGAAAGAGTGTGGAGCACTTTTGAAAGCATTTGCAAGCGGTCAAATGAGAAGAAGCCTTGACAAGAGTGTTCCCTCTTTTGATATGAAGACAAAGTACACGAGTAATGTGCTAGAACTCTGCGTATGAAATACACATTGAACTCTTCCTTCACTAAAGATAACGAGGAAAACAAATTCAGACGATGCACCATGTGCAGCAATTTCATCGGCCATAACATTTTTGTCAATGCATCTACATGCAAGCTGTATTCAACACCCTTTATATATATTAATATACTAATACTATAACCCTTGTGTGTATACAGAAGAGGGTTTTGAGGTAGCTGATTTCAAAGGACCCATGTGAAGTGCATTGACACATGTATTCTAAGGATTAGATCTTTGCAGTGTTGTTACTAGGCCATGCATGCATTCACATGGGACTAGAACACCTTAACACCAGAAGCAGCTTGGACCTTGAAGTGAGAAATCAATGATGTTCAAACACACCCATGAAAATTACTTCATAGATCGGAAAAATCTCAAAAGGCTAGAACTTAAAGCTCTAGAAGTAAGTAAAATGAGGCAAATGATTCCACACCTCCGTTATATCAAAAACCTATTCTCATTAATTTTGGGATATTTCATTTTATATGATTCTAGTGCAACTTTTGGTTTAGTTGAAGTTTTAGTGTTTTTTTTTCAAGTAAATTCATTTTTTTTGTATATTATAACCAACAATATCATATTTCTAATTGTAAATTTAAACTAACTAAAAAACAATGCAAGTGTCATGGCATGACCTTGTTCTATTTTACATCTTTATTTTGGAATGTATCCCAAGATTATATTAGTGTAGAGTGCTAAATTCATTTTTTAAAAAACTAGATAGGTATCAAGGGTTTTGTTGATCCCTTCTCTATCAAGCATGAAACTTTCAAGGAATAATTCGGAAATCCACAAACAGGACTCTAACTGGGATCGATACTCAGTCAGTTTGGTTGAAAACAGTGGGAGGACCCAAAATTGGGACTACCACTTTTGAACTACAAAAAGATATGAATCAAACTACAAAACCCTCCCAAACTCCAAATCAAACTAGTTTCATTCCTAGCCCATGTTCCTCACCTTATGTGAAGACCAACCTAGTTAGGCACTCCAAGCACATAAGTAACTTGGGTGGGTAGGTAATTTATGTGGGTAGGTATGGTGTTTTTTTCCCCCTCAAAGTGGGTATATGCATGCATGTTCATCATTTTCTTTTTCCCTCATGATTGGGTTTGATCCAATCTAAAAAAAGTCTTCCCTCTCTTATGGCCTTTTCTTTTTGGTTTTGCCTTGGATCAACTGGCTTTTGGACTGGCTCAAAACAAATCAAAAGGAGAGAACAAAAGTAAGGTACCTACTCAAGAAGGATCTTTCCATACCTCAAGGCAAGTATATAAGTTTTTTTTTCCTGAAACTTAAAGGACAAACTCTTAATATTTATAAAAAATTCATGTTGGCTCTGGCTTTTCCTCTAATGAAGAGACAGAAGGAGACGAGACTTGGACTAGCCTATGTAAAATTTCATTTGGTCCCACATGTTGAGGAATGTTCACCAGGTGTTATTAAGATTGAGTGAGTGAGTGAGCAAGTGAGTTCATTCTCTTGGAATGAACTTACAACTTACCGAACATTTGGTATTTTAATTGGTGCTGGTTAGAATGCTAGAACTTGCCATAAGGGACAGAGCCACTAACAAGTTGGGTAAAGAGTCCAAGCTTGTGTGTATATATATATATATATATATAATTGTTTTAATACATATTCTCACCACTTGTACCTACCTCAAATCTGTACTCTTTTTTCTCACTTCAAGTAGTTTCAACCAACATCCCCAAACAAGTCAATGTCTGTTGTGCACATGCTCAGAATTGGAACAAGAAACCATGGATGGACATTATAGATTACCTATAATAGGTAGATGTTGCAATTGGGTGGGCAAATTCAGGCTCATAAGCTATTGTTATTTATTTATTTATTTATTTTTCTTGGAAGATTGTAAAGAAAGTGATGAGTTTTGTTGGGTGTTTTTTAATATTTTTTCCCTCTTTTGTCCCCACACGCTCACCCACTTACCACCCAAAGACTTTTTTGGCTTCATTTTCTTATGAAGACCCTTTTTGAGCTTGATGGAGAAAAAAGATTGATGATTTTTGTAGAGCTGGTCTTTTGCTTTGTGTGAATTTCTGGAAGGAGATATGATGCTGAGGTGCAGAAAGTAAGTAAGTTAGTTGTAGTAAAGTTAGTAGCAGTTGTTGCAGCTCAAGATTTACAGTAGTAGTTATTTGTGGAGCTCAACTCTAGTATTTGAACTGCACAAAGTTTCTCAAGTTTCGGAAGATTTTGATGTTTTTGGTGGGCAGATCAAAGAAGAAGTTGCTGTTGTAGGTGGTGAAAGATTTGTGTCTTTGTTGAGCTCAAGGTTTTTTGTTGCATGGATCAAGGCTTACAGTGATCAACTGTTGTAGGTGGTGAATCGGATGTTTGTCTTTGTTGAGCTCATGAAGGCTTTGGGTTGCAAATCAAAGTTTTTGACGAAGAAGAAGTTGTTATAGGTGATAAAGATTTTTGTCATGAATCGTTGAGCTCAAGGATCTTTTTGCCTGGATCAAGGTTTACAGTGAAGAACTATAGATGTAGAAGTTCGTGTAGGCGAAGAAGAAAAGCTCAAGATTGTTGTTTCTTTTGAGGTGTAAGAAGAAGAAGAAGAAGAAGAAGTAGTGTGGTCATCGTCGTCGTCGCACAAGTTTTTGCGAAGAGCTCGTGTTTTTGTTGAGGAGGAGGACGTCGAATTTCGGACGGTTTCTTAGATCATTCGTGTTTGGAGCTCCCTGGGATTGTTCGATCTTTCAACAAAAATGCCGACTTGCAATCTGTCGGTTGCTGCTGTGCCTGTTTGCTCTTCTTCCGGCAGCAATCATGTGGTTGCTGCTGCGACGACGACTCCTCAGCGAGCAGCTGCATCGATCTCAGCACCTGCAGCTTGTAGTCAGTTGTTGCTCACGAAATCCGGGATACCAATGTTGGCGAGCGAGTCGACTAAGAGGCTGACGGTGTTAGTGAAGAAGTCGCGGCGCGCGGTGCAACAGCCGGACGTCATGGGGAGTCAGAAGCACATGCGGAGTTTGGCGGTTCGCGCGTCGTCGTCGCGTATCGAGACTGTGTTCAAGGGACTCCAGAACTTGCTGCACTTGTCGGAAAACGCGGACACAAGCGACTACGTGAGCGTGGAAGGCGTGCTCACAGTGCGAAAGAGAAGCGTGTTGAACTGGATGGACATCAACTCCGACGTTGCCGACGATGCCGACGACGCTCTTCTCGACCGCAAAGTGCTGTTGCAGCTGGTGAGCTCCGATCAAGTGGATCCCGGTACCAAGATCGGCAAGTTGGGCAAGGAATGCGAAGTGTTGAACTGGAACCTGGTGAAGGACTCGCTGATCTCCGAGGACGTAACCTACCCAGTCACATTGCTAGTACCCAAGGATTTCGGAACGCCAGGAGCTTTCATCGTGAGGAACAAGCACATGAACGAGTTCTTCCTCAAGTCCCTCTCCCTCACACTCCCGGACAACTCCTCCGGCAACAAAACACAAGTCTTCTTCCCGTGCAACTCCTGGGTGTACAATGAGAAAAAGTACCAGTGCAACCGCATCTTCTTCAGCAACCAGGCTTTCCTCACGGATCAAACTCCGCCAGGTCTTGTGCAACTACGGGAGACGGAATTGACGAACTTGCGCGGCGATGGACTTGGTGAGAGACAAGTGTGGGATCGCATCTACGACTACGCCATCTACAACGACTTGGGTGATCCTACCAAACCGGAAGACAAGAGACCCAACTTGGGTGGCTCCAAGGAGCTTCCGTATCCGCGTCGTTGCAGAACTGGTCGTCCCGTCTACGACGTCGGTAAGAGGAAGAAGAAGCTCCAGCTCCCCCCCCCCACCCCACTGCCCAGATCATTCAGCTCCTTTTCTTTTTCTCTAGATCTTCTTCCTCAATTCTTCATGTGTTCAACACTTCTTCTTCTTCTTCTTCTTCTGTGTGCTTGCTTGAAGAAGAATCTCATGATCTTAGTGACGTACTGAACATTTTTGTTGCAATTGATCTAGTATTTACGTCTGGGGTTTCGCATTTGGCATGCAGATCCAACGATGGAGCGTAGGGTGCTGAGGAATTTCTACATTCCCAGAGACGAGATCTTTGATGGGGTAAAGCAGTCGGATTTTCTGGTGGACCAGTTGACCTCTGCGGCTCATAATCTGGTGCCTGCAATAGAGCAGCTTCTCAGCGGTGGCAACAACGAGTTTAGAAGTTTCAAGGAGGTGAGGAACTTGTATGAAGATGGGCTTCACCTTGCCAAGCAGCTGCAAGAAGTTAAGGACACCAAGGATCAGACCCAGAAGATGGATCCATTCCAAGTTGTCAAGAACCTTGGTGCTGATGATCGCCAAGATGTCCTCAAATTCACAATCCCTCAAGTCATTTCGTGTGAGTTCTTCTCACTCCTGAAGCTCCCAAGTACAACTGTGTTTTCTTTCCTTTTTTTTCCATTTCATGAATTCTTAGCAGCAGCAACAATTCATGCTCAACAAATCCACCCAAGAATTTGTGAACAAGCAATTCTCAAATACTGCAACTTCTCATTTGTTGTGAGTATGTCATGGGAAGTGCTAGGGTTTTTTTTTCTTCTGGATTTGTGATATCAAAAATGTGGCAGTTTTTCCAAAAGTTAGCAAAATTAGTCGAGTTTGCACTAGAAAAACAGAAGTTTCCAAAATTTCCCAATTTTTTTTGTTGAGAAAAGCAACACACTTTTATGGGGAAAAAAAAATTCACCGGTCCACCACCCATCACATTACTGAAGCTCCTTGTGTTTTCTCTCTTGTAGATTTGATGATTTCTTGGCAGGAGCAAATCGTGCTCAAGAAATCCACCACCAAACAAATTTTTGAACCATCAATAATTCAAAGCATTTCTCAGTCTAAGCATTTCATTGAAGCTGAGAGTGCAAATTGTGAAGCATTTGATCCAAACCAAGAAGCATAAACTGTGAAGCATTTTGTCAAAACCTGATAGTGCAATTGTGAAGCATGTTTCCAGCAACTGTAGTGGAGTTAATAATTCTCTTGGTCAATGTTGGTTTTTTATTTTATAGGAGAAGGGCCAGCCTTGAGGCCATTCCATGTTTTGAGATGTTGGGAATTCAGGTGGGAATTTTCAAAAGTTTTGGGGGAAAAAAAAGGGTGTTAATGGAGGGTAACCCACTCTGCTGCACTCCGCCTTGTGAATGTGTTACACTTTGTGACTCATGATGAAGAATTTTGAAAACTTTTGGGAGAAAATGAAGGGTGTTAATGGAGCATAACCCACTTTGTGAACAAGTATTGACAACAGGAGCTCCAGGCAGGTTCATAGGAATAAGCATGACTCAAAATACAAAGGAAAATTCTTTATGTTGGTATTGCAGACAATGAGGAGGGTTGGAAGGAAGATGAAGAATTCGCTCGTCAGAGAATTGCTGGAAACAACCCAATTCTTATCAAGCTTCTCACAGTTAAATCATGTTCTTCACCCTTCATGATGACAATGATGATGATTTCTTTTATACTACTTTTATCCCACTTCCGTTTCAATATTCTTTTACAGCACAAAATTTGAAACAAAAAAGGCTTACTTGGAACTTCAAAATTAATGAAGTCACGAATGCAGTCTTGGGTTGTCCATGCACAATTGCAGATCCTCAGTTGTAATTTATCAATTATCAGCTTCTCATCATATTCAGGACAAAATTCACCTAGTAAATTTTGGATTCTGTTTCAGCTAGTTCTAAGACTTTCTTGTGGACATAATGAAACTTTTTGATGTTTTTTCTGGAAGCAGTACAACAACAGTATGCTAACTATGTGCTGTCTTTTGCCATTGATCAGTCTTTCCCTATTGTCAGCGAGCTGAATGATCCTGAAGGAAGATATGGTGATCCAACCTCAGCCATAACCCACAGTCATATTGAGCCATATCTCGAGGGATTGTCTGTTGAGCAGGTAAAACTAATAATCTGATTTCAATACATGATTTATTTATTTTAAATGGGCAAAATGCGAGCTGATTAAGTCATAAGCTCACATTGAGTCCTTTTCCAATGATCTAAAGATCACTTGATTCTTGAGATTTTTCCTTCAGCAAGGAAAGAGAGCCCAGCATTGGTGAGCACTCTAGATCATTCATTATACAGGTTATAACAAGTGTTTTTCTTTCCCTGAACTCTCGTTGCTCTCAGTTAGTACTGATTGTCGTAGATGAATTTTTGTTTATTTTTCTTTTTGTTGTTCTTAACAGGCTTTGGAAGCGAAGAAACTCTATGTGTTGGACTATCATGATCTGTACCTACCGGTTGTTAAACAAATCAATGAGCTTGAATCATTTGACAGCCAGACTTATGCAACCAGATCTATCTTCTTCCTGAACAAGAACAATGTGTTGAAGCCATGCGCTATTGAGTTGGCAGTAGAAGACCCAACTGGTCGTGGCAAGCGAGTGTTCACTCCACCCAAGAATAACCAAAGGGACTGGATGTGGGATCTTGCCAAAGCTCATGTAAGCACCAATGATGCAGGAGTCCATCAACTTTACAGCCACTGGTATGTTCAATTGTGGCCTCATTTTGCAGCAATTTTCTTTTTTACAAAGTTTAAATTGATAACCAACTTTACATTGGACAACTTACATTCCAATTGACATTGTCCATTATGAGAGAACATGCGGGTTGGATCCAGGTGCTAGAAGTAATTAGAACTTAGGTTTTATCTAGCTCTGTCTGTTTGACCCTCTGCATAAAATTTAGCATCAATCAGCAAAGCACGTGATGTTGATGTCGGGGCGATTGTGTAATTGGTCAATTGCAGGACACGTACGCATGCATCAGTGGAGCCATTCATTATTGCCACAAACAGACAGCTTAGTGTAATGCATCCTCTGAACATTCTTTTGCAACCTCATTTCAAGAATACTATGAATATTAATGCAAGAGCCCGGCTCCTTCTCATCAGTGCTAATGGAGTTATTGAGAAATGTTTCACCCCTGGGAAATACGCGATGCAAATAAGCTCTTTGCTTTATGGTGCTCTGTGGCGCTTTGATGAACAGGGACTACCCAATGACCTTCTGAAGAGGTACTTACATATACTTGAGCTTCATGAATATATTTCACAATGCTTCCAGATTCACAAAATGGATGTGTATTTTCAAACTCTAATCCTTTTCTCCAATCTTCACCCATAATACATTTTCTTGCACTGGCAATTCTCATGTAAAAAAATGTACATTTTCTGGCATTAGCAATTCTCACAAAAAACATTTGTACATTTGGGAGCAGGGGGATGGCTGTGAAGGATGCGACATCTGAGAGTGGGGTAAAACTGCAATTTGAGGATTACCCGTATGCACAGGATGGTCTTGACCTATGGTGTGCATTCAAGTCTTGGGTGACTGATTACATTAATGTCCACTATGCCAGTGACAAAATAGTGCAACAGGACATGGAGCTCCAGGAATGGTGGTCAGAAGTACGGACTAAAGGACATGCTGATAAGAAAGATGCACCCGGATGGCCTTCGTTGAACTCCAAGGCTAACTTGGTAGAGATCTTGACAACTATCATATGGATATCATCAGCTCATCATGCTGCTGTCAACTTTGGACAATATGCATATATTGGATACATGCCTAATGTGCCAGTTATCATGAGGAGGCTTGTCCCAGAAGTGGGTACTAAGGAGCATAGTGAATTGCTCTCATCACCAGAGCAATTCTTCCTTCAATCCCATGGGAGACCATGGCAAACAACTATTGTCATGGCTATTGTGGAGATCTTATCCAAGCATGCTCAGGATGAAGAGTACATAGGGGAAAGTTTTATTGAGGGATGGACAGACAACAAGCAGGTACTGAACCTTGTACTACCTCCTCCAATCTCCAAAGGAGCAATTGACCACATGCTAAGTCACAAGAGCTGTTTTTTTCTAGTGTCGAAAATCTCTTCAGTGATTTCAGTAAATTTAATATTATTCACTTTGTTTTTGTGCATCTCATGCAGGTGCTGGATGCATTCCAGAAATTTGGTGAGAGGCTGCAGAAGGCAGGGGAAGCTATTAAGGAGAGGAATGCAAAGACAGAGAGCTTCCCAAATCGGTGGGGACCAACTAAAGTGCCATACACTTTGTTGTACCCAAAATCTGACAAACCTGGATTGACTGGCATGGGTGTACCCAACAGTATTTCCATCTAGAGAAACCCATTTTGCATCTGCATATAAATCAAGTCATAACTCTGCAGCATTTAAATCTTGCCCTGATGTGAAGAGTTTGTGTTTCATGACCAAAAGATCTAAGAAAGCTTAAGTAGACATGGCTCAGGAGCAAGTCTGCAACAGCTGGCTTAATCCTCATGCTTTCGATCTGACTTTGTAGTTGTGACAGCCTGCCAGAGATCAGGATTGTATATTTTGTGCACAAAACTGAAGAAAATGCCGTAAAAGTAGTTGCAAAAGATGTGAATGATTTTGACAAAAGACAAATCCACTCAACAAGTGTCTTTCCTGAACACTGGAGAGACATAAATCTTGAGATTTCCTCACATTATTGCTTTGGTTTGGTGGTCCTGCTTTTGCTCCTGAAGAAACACATCACTCCTTTGATTACAAATGCATTTTTTGCTTGTATTGCGTTGGATTTGAATATTACCTTTATAGAGTGTGCATGATGTATGCTGCAACTTGAGTATTTACAAAAAAAATTTGAAGCTAGGTTTTTATATATAACACCTCATAGCCTTCTTTGTTGTATTTGAATTGGTTCTCACTTGCATTGTACCCAATGTACTGTCTAGATATCTAAACTTCGATGGGTAACTGCTCATTACAATCTTCTTAGTCCAATGTCAACAACCATGGCATAAACCAAATGTCCTAAGGAAAGAATGACACCCCATTTGCTCAAAATGTCTATTTCGGACATACACACACATGGACTTCTACCTTTCACTCTTTAAGGGGGACATTTATCAGGCTGTAACATTTGCCACATAAGAAAACATGAGAAGAAAAGAACTTCAAGAACAAGAATTATGAGTCATAAATTGGCCTTAGAAAAAAGTCAGAAAATAGCCTCCCATTAAGGAGGGTGAAGAAGCCTTTGAAAGGATTATTTTGAAGATTCCACAAGAAAAAAGAAAAACATATCTCTCTTAGATAAACAAAACCTCTAGTTTGATTTAAAAGAAACTTTGAAGAACCCTTTGTCCATTAGCAAACCAATTAAACTCACCATACGAGCTGTATACAGAACACTTTAGATCTACAAAGCCCTAAGAACTTATAGAACTAACCATTGATTATTCCCAAGTTTTGCAAGATTTGAAATATCAAAATCCACATGAAGCATATGAATCATATGAATCATACTTTGAAATACCAAAATCCCCCTTGTCAAAAAATTGTTTCAAAGGATGCTTCAAATTTGATATGTTGATAATGATATAAAGAGAGAAATCAAAAGACATCAACAATAGGGGAGGAGACTCATCATTTCTTGAGTGATTAAGAAGCTTGATGGCTTCCACTTCCAATTGCACATTACCTTCTGATCACCATTTGCCAAACTTGGTACTGCATGTGCAATTGGGACTCAAAGAATGTCATGTATTGAAAAGAAGCAACAAAGCAACCAAGATATTAACCACAAAAACCTGATGCATGACTCACCAATTCTGGAAGAACACAAAAGAACTGAATGAAATGCCCAATTGTACATTCACTTGCATGATCAAATTTACAGAAGTGACAACCCTACAGAAAAAACAATGCTCAAGACCCAGAGTGCTTGTTACACTTAGGTATAGACTTCTCACTGTTTTTCACAGTTGCCCACTTTCAGTCCTGCTATATTATATACGGGAAATCAAGTTCACATCCTGAACCTAGACAGTGGCCCCAACCCAACTATGGAAAATTCTGTAAGTTGTGAAAAAATCTGACAAACCTGGTGACCAAGTAACAGTTGCAGACATTTCACCTCTAGGTACTTCCCAAACCAATAAAGTGGACAAACTATCTCCCAAATAGTTACTGCCCCCTCACATTTGCCCTACTGACTTGAGAATTGAGCTCTTGGATATCATGAACCGATGATCTATACCTTGAGCTTGTGTGTAAAAATTGCAGGTGGATATTCAGCAAACTGTTGCATTTTGAAGCTCAGGAATGAGAATGATGAGCCATTCCATTCCAAAGAATATGATACTCTAGTATTGGAATTTGATTCATTTGCTTGTGCATAAACACAAGTCAAGAGTATGCAGCACATACTGAATCTAATCAGAGCAACTTCAAATCTGGACCTGAATACCACAACATACAATTGAATTTCAGTGTTCATATCAATTGACATCTCCCTCATCTGTGATATCACTGTGCTCAAGTGCCCTAGCATATCATCTTGGATATCCCTCTAGCTGCACTCAACCACACTCAGATGATAGTCATGACAAACAGGATCATAATCTAATATGTGAATGCATGGAAAGACCATTAACACACTTCAAGGTAATCATTGTGTCAGTTCCAGAAAACCAAAGCTAACAAGACAAGAATGAGTGCAGTCATAACCTCACAAGTTACACATCCAACAAGACAAGAATGGTCATAACATAATGAGTGTCACTCACAAAGTGTGAGACCATCACCTTCATCATGAATGGTCGTGACAATCTACCATGGTTCCCCATTGATCAGCTCCCAATGGCCTATATAAAATCATGGCAAAAGAGATCAACATAGATCATTGTCGAGTATCTCCAAACTGCATGGACATGCAATGAAAGAAAAAAACATCATACAGAAGAGATTTCTCCACAACTAAAAGGGAAACATTAATGAGCTCAAGGTCATTACATCCGGTTGTCCTTTGACAGTGGTCTGATCATGCATTTCTGAGCCTCTGGATGACTTCTTCATGAGCTCTCCATTCAGGCCCAAAGCATCTCGATCACCAGGCTGTTCTTTCTCATGACAATTATCAGCTGCAGAACCATAGCACATTGTGGCCACATTATACTTACTCAATATTCCACACGCTTTAGAAAAGACTCGACAGTCCAGCTATGCTTTGACAAGTTTCTCAATCTCTTCACAGAAGTAATCTGAAGCCAGAAATCCTTACCCATCATCGCTGGATAAACAACTCTTCCAGAGAAGGTGCAGAACTTGCTGCGAGGAAGACAGAAGAATTAGTTGTGTAGCTACCTCGGCCAATCATGGGTCCTGTGATCTTGCACGTTTTCTTGGGTGTCCAAGTTTTTGAAAACGTGCCTCCAAGGCTCCCTGGAAGCTTCTCTCTCTACGCAACAGTCGAAGAAAACAAAACCCAATCACTGAGAAAAACATCACAATCGAGTCCCAATTGCATCTTTCTTTCTTCGCTTCTAGCAAGAGAGTCACATCATGCAGGCCCGGATAGGGGGAGAATTTGCAAAACCAGAGAAGACAAAGAGCTCACAAGTGCTGGATCCAAAATGAATACCAGTAAAATGGCCATGAAAGATTTGCAGGTGGGGTTTTAGGGTTGTAGGGTTTTAGGAAAAACCCTACTACAGTAAGGCATTCTCAATACATCCAAGAAGTTTTATGATGAGAAGTAACTTGCTGCTGCTGGACATCATTTCCATCATGTCTCGTGTAAAAAAACAACAACAAATCAGGGAAATTCTCTCGGCCAAGAGAATTCAATTTCGACATCAACTCCAATTTGACATCAACCATCTCATCCTTCTGGAACACAACACAAACAGTTCTTTGAGTCATGCTTTTTGTGGAGATAGGTTTCAGCTGTTTCTCATTGAAGAAATTTTGTTGTTTGCAAAGATACTAAATGCATGCATGTACATAATACCCTTCAAGTACTGTTCACAAATGTGATCCAAAACAGCCCACCTCTCTTCTTCTTTTTTGCATGTCTTTGATCTCCCCCAATAACAAACACATTTGATAATTAGTCAAGTTTTATCAACCCTTGAAAATGGGTTCTCTCTTTGTTAACAAGAGATCATCCCCATTTCTACACAATCTACAAAATGCAGATCCAAAGTTGACCAAACCATAGACTATATATATATATATATATATATATATATATATATATATTCTAAAAGTTTCTAGAGTTCTTTTCATATGTAGAAATTCTAAATTGAAAAATGCAGCTTGTGGGACCTAAAAGAGTGTCAAACATATTCTGCAAATGAACATGAATGAAAGTAGGAACCCTAAGTCAAATCGGTGGCAGATGATGTCGAAGCAGTTATGTTTCAAGGACATTGAAAGTTTAGTTCCTTGTTTTCTTTTTTATTTTTGGCTTTGTTTTGTTGTTTTGCAAGTTATTGTGTTTAATGTTGTTTTTCAATGGAGCGACTTTGGTGAGCTAGTTTCAGTGATCGAGCAAAATCCTTGTTGCTCAATTGGCAATCTTTACAATGAGTGTGAGTCACAATTCTTGAAATGATTGCTACTATGTTTTCAAGGGAGCGGAAGGATGTGAAAGAGGAAAAACTATATGAAGATGGTTGAGGAGGAGGAAAAAGGCAATTTTTTTTGGGAGTGTGGAAGAAGGTAAGTTCCAATTCTTCAAGTTGTGTAGTGTGGAGTTTTTTTTTTTGGGATAGTAATCAATTGGGGACAGATGCCCCTCTAGAATTCTTCTTCTCTTAAACATGGTCCCTATTTTCTGTTGTGCCATGAGTGTCAAGAAGGGAGTAGGAGGTCTAGAGTTTGTATTTAGGGACCAAATCAAGGGAAGTGATGAAAGAGTCTAGTGATTTCAAAAGCAATTGTGATGGCAATCATCATCTGTGTTAGGTTTTGGGGAATTCAATGTGAATGTGTAATGTGGTTTATTCTAAGAAGAGAGTACCTATGATATAGTGGGAGCTTCGGGGATTTTGAAACGAGAGGAAATTGTAAGGTTTAGATTGTCACAACTACCCACTTTGTTATTAGTCTATGTCCAACTTTTGAATGGAACTACATGATGATGTTGGGGTAGCATTTGTGAGGTTTTTGTTTTTGAATGATGAATTATCAATCATCAACAACAAGTTAGCTCCCTGAGAGGAAATCAAGAAAGGTTTGATCCCTTGAGGTCCCTAGTGTTAGGATTGTAAAGTTTGTTTGACTAAAAGGATCTTTGGTCTAGGAATAATATTTGTTATAACCTCCTCCTTTCTGCTCCTTGAAAGTTTTCTATAAACCTTGACGAACT
>Ga0209611_10004683_pt1 | contig 23288 bp, 11 predicted proteins | sample S1TSphgellanicum_3_FD_187693 | JGI IMG/M metagenome (GOLD analysis project Ga0209611, IMG submission 187693) | Host-associated microbial communities from peat moss isolated from Minnesota, USA - S1T2_Fc - Sphagnum magellanicum MG (SPAdes) (version 2) | ecosystem: Host-associated > Plants > Peat... | reverse complement strand
CCCCCCCCGCCCTGGCGGTTTTTTATATTTTTCCAATCGCTACTAAACACTGGTTTCCATCGGATCACACTGGGCCAGAGTGATTCAACACCCGCCGAACACCATCCATCCACTAGATGCCTGAACACCGGTTTCCATCGGATCATATTGGGCTAGAGTGATTCAGCACCCACCGGCGCACCATCCATCCACTGGATGCCTAAACTTGTTGTGGATGAACATGAACCTTTCCCGTGCCCAGCTCGCCCGTGCTAGCCCACCGTCACAAACTAACTAAGTGACAGACAAACTTATTGAATTAATATATTAGATGGGGTTAGTTGCCTTAAGCTCTTGGCTTTTGTAGCTTGTTTAGATCCCCCACCCATTATCATTCAAATATTTTAATTTTGTTTTAGGTGACTTGAATTTTATACTTAAAGTGCATTTACACCAAAGGACTTAAGGTATATTGTCAACAACAATAAAAAATTAATGTGATGCAAGTATGTATTTATAAAACAACCTATCCTTACCTTTACTTAGTCCTACACCTAGATTTATGCTATCACCATTTAAACCTAATTTGTAAAATATTAATTTGTAGGTTAATTATAGGTTATGACAATTGTTAGCCATGATGATGAGCCAAAAATTAAGCACTATCATTTTGAACAAAACCTTTTTGAACCTTTCCTCTCTCATTATGTCTCTTGTTCTCTCTTTTACTTGCTTCATTTTTTTCATTAATGTTGGGTTATAAATACATGGTTGGGGTATATAAAATGAATGTCTCATCAAATATCAAATGTATGTGTATAAAACGCTCAAGTGTGACAAGAACCAAATGTCCTAAATTTCTCATGTACAAGAACTTTCAAAAAAATGAAAATTAAATTGGGCACTTAAAGCTATTGATAAAACATGGCCCACATTGGATAAATTTTGTTGTTCTTAATTTCATAGGTGCAAATAATGGAATCTACATGCATGTATCAAAGTACCCAAGGGAATTTATTTCATTTGATATGAAAGAGAAAGGGGAAATTTATGATAAACTTTAAGTCTTGTGAGGGAAAAGGTTAATTTAAGAAGTTGTAGGAATTGTAATTGTGTTTTAGATGGGATACCTTGATCATGTTTTTACCTTGTTATTATATTTTTCTGTTTTCTTAAATTTTTAAAGTTTTTTTTGTCACATTCAAATTTTTCTTTTGTTTTTTGCACTCAAATTTTTTTGGGTGCAACTTTTAGTGCTTTCAAACTAGCCACAGTAGGATGTGCAACATGCTTCAAATTTCACTCCCATCTATTGTTTTGCTTGTTCACAAATCATTTTATGATTTATCTTTATTAGTGATTTGGTTTTGTCCTTGCACTTAAATAATTTTTGTTGCATTCAAATTGATCTTGCCCTAATCATAGTGTTTTCATAACTCATAGAACTTTCATTACCTTTTCTATATTTATTTCTTCTATCTTGTTTCCACTATTTCAAGTGCCCAATCTTGTCATAAAATTGTCAAAGTATGTGCTTTGTAGTTTCTTTACATGTAATTGTGTTTTCATTTTCCTTCAACTTTTCATTATGATATTGTTGAAGTTCTTGCTTTTGTTTCAACTTTATACATGTTGTTTTGTGACATTAAAGTGGTGCACTCACTTTACAAATTGACTCATAAAACGTGTTATGTACAATGTAATGAAATGTTTGTTATTAAACATCTCTTTAATATTCATAGAATAAGACTACAAGGGTATTACTTTACATGTGGTCCCTATTTTCTCCTTAGGCTAGGGGTCCAAATAGGGTCTCATTATGGATAATGTTTATACTCAAGGTTCCTTCCAAACTAAGTGAAGAATGTATTTAATATCTATCCCTTCCATTCTATTATCACATTTGGAAACTCTATTGGTTAGGGTTTGGTTGCTTTGGTATAAATTGCAAAAAAAAAGCCTTGCAAATATACTATTGTTGGTTTTTTTTTTTTCAAGTTTGAGAGTTCAACACAAAAAACATGATTGTCAAATAACTATCAATTGTCTATTAGTTGCCTATTAGTGTTAAACAATAGTAAAGGAATAAAGTTTCCTTATGGTTTCATTCAAAAAGTTTTTAGGTTATTTCTTAATTAATTCACTTCTCCTTTGTCCTCTAACATTTATTTTTCTGAACCTTTTACTTGACAAATTCAACCACTACCAATTTACACATATTTGATCAACCCTTCTTATGTATATCAAAATTTTCAATCAACATATAATTCAAATTTCACCATTATTTTAATCTATTGACACCATATGCCCACAACCACCCTCCCCATGCTTTTACATCAACAAAACATTAAAAACACCATTGTTTCCTCAAGCCAACAAGACTAAGGTTTAGAAGAAAAAAAAATCGAAAAAAAATCCATGCCCCCAAAACAACAAATTTCAAGTAGGTTCACCCTTTCTTCCCTCTACTATCTTCTTACTAATACCCACCATTCTTCCTACATCCTTTGGCCTTTTTTTTCTTTGATTTCCCCCAAAAATTCTTAGGCACTCATGTTTCACTCATTCAAAAATGGCTAAAAGTAACTATTAGCTCAAGTAATAACATAAACATGTTACCTCCCTTTCTATCACTCTTTGTGCCTCCTATTTTGCCTTCAAATGTTTTTCCATTACCTCCAAATCGGCCTCCTTCCAACACCTTTCCCCCAAATTTTTCATAATGTTTCAAATAATTTTCATTTTTGTTTGTCCTCCCTTAAAGCCCATTGCAACTTCTACTTGAACCTAAAGATTCACCCCCATGAACGATGGATGGACACTTGTCATGAAGTACATGCATCCTAAGTTTGTTAGTAGGTTGTAGCACTAAGCAGTTCAAGTAGAATTTTATGTTTGGATGTTATCTAGTAGCAATTCAATTACAAAGACACCATTAGTTTGACAACCAATTTGCCAATGCTTTACAATTAAAGTATCGATAGACTCCATATAACCTATTATCTTGTCATTGGTGCCATCATTTTACCAAACTTACTTTAAGCTTTGGTCATGACTACTTGACAAGGCTTTATCCTAAAGAATGAATTAATTAAAGTGGATATTGTCCTATTACAAAACTATGCATAATTATCTCTTTAAATCTAGTGGAAATAGGCGTGTTTAACATTTGCAATTGGAACGTCTTTTGTGAATATGGTACTCCATGGATTTGTCTTTGTTGTTAATGTGATTTCTAAAAGGTTAGGTTGATGGCCACAATGGGAAGACTTGGCTAAGGTGATGATGGGATTTAAACAATTTTGTGGATTGCTTTGATCCATGGAATAATCAATTGCATGCAAATCCACATCCATAAACCCATGGGTACATTTGTTGTAAACTACTTTTCCTACAAGTTGAAAACTCAGAACATGTAGTTACAAATTGTTATCAACGATGAAAGATGTGCCAGATGTATTTGTGGGCATGTCAAGTTCCATGAATGATTCCCATGATATTGTGATTGCCTAGTTTTTATGAGAAAGCAACTTACAGTGGTCTATTCAACCCTAAAAATTGGATCCCAAAATAAAATTTCCCTCTACAAAATAGGGGATAAGGGTTATCATCTAATGTGACCCTATCTCATGATCCCCCATAAACAAAGAGTCAAGATTTGACATACCATTTAAATTTTTTTTATAATTAGTAGCTTTTAAGGGGGAGAAATGCAATCATGGTTCTTAAGAAAGTGTTTAAAATATTGTTGGTAAAAATCAACTTCTAAATTATTTTCATACTTGATCATATTATATTTTGTTGTGTGTTCTAGAATCCTAGATGGAAGGGATGTAGATGGGGATGCATTGATGTTTCAATTGGAGTGAGAAGATTAACCTAATCCTCACTTGGTGTAGCAATCAAATGATAGAACATGGTAGGTGCAAGAATTATGGAGCTAGAAGTAATGAAATTATAAAATCTAGCTAGAAACGCTTACTTGAAACATATATATGGGAGTAGGAAAACATGAAGAAAACGAACATATTTTTTAAAAAATGAATTGAAAAATTGTTTGAACTTTCATCAAATTATGCTTTTAAATTCAATTTGATTTGTTGTTCTTATACACAAATGTTTACTCTTTTGTTATATCTTGGTTCTTCACCACTAATTGATCATCAAACAAAGATTCAAATAGTTTTATCAGAAAAGGAATGAATTTTTGGTCTTTAATGTGTTAGAAATACTATTCGTTTCTAATTCCCAATGTTGATGAATGTGTCAAACATTCATCAAAAGGATGAATAGTATTCACATCCTTGTAATAGTTAGGTTAGGGTTTAGAAGTGGAGATTACTTAGGGTTTGGCGGTGATTAGGGTTAGGGTTTGGCGACGGCTAGGTTAGGGTTAAGTGGCGGCTACTTTAGGGTTAGGAAATAGTATATAATTGAGTGGTTTTGAGTTGTCTTTCATTCTCTCCTTTCATGGTTTTGAGTGCACGTAGAACTTTCAAGCCTTGTTAGTAGTTACAAGCCATAATTTGTGATTGTAGCATTCGAAGCATACAACCTTTGTGATTTCTTGTTAGTTAATATGATTGTTCCATTTCATGAACTTTGAATGTTTCATTTCTTGCTTGTTTTGAAGTTGTTTCCAACATAATGGACACATGGCACATTGTATTGTTGAGATTCAATAGGATGTTCATCATGTTTTTGTTCATTTTGTGAACTTTTCTTGTCTTTCTCCTTTAAACATTATAGATATTGTTTGAAAGTCATTTTAAAAAATATTTTTTTACTTTTGTTAATGTCTGAGTGAACTAAGTCAATTCAGTCCATTGCATCCACAATGATTTTGTTGAACTCTTGTCTATGATTTTGATGATTGGCATGAATATTGATGACCAATTCTTTGTGACTCCTATGTTCCCAAAAAATTTTAGTGCATGCATTATTGATGGTATGTTGTTTCTAATTATAATGTTATGCAATATGGAGAATTAACAAGATTGATGATCATAGGACCAATTTATGGGTGATTTGGTCCAAAGGATTGTGGATAAATTTCAAGATTGAGTATGTTCTTTGGATTCAATCCTAGATTAAAACCTTGAATAAATTGTTGAACATTATGAGAAATCATGTCTTTTACAACTTGTTTTATGCAACTAAAAAATGTCCTTTAGTTTGAGTTGCAAACTAGTTCTAAGGGACAAATTTTAATTGCATAGGACAAGTTGCAAAGGACATGAATTCTCATAGTATAACTTTTTTGTTTTCATTATATATAAAAAAGTTGTTTACACAAAAAATTCCATCAAAGAGCAAGTCATGCACATGTAAATGTTCTTTGTGTTTGTTTAATTATGTTGGGTAAAAATAGTTGAAAACACATTAAACCCCCCACTAATTATAATCATAAGTATAATCTTTCAATGATTATTTTTTGTGGTAACATATATATGGGCATCATTGTATTGTAGCTTGTTTTAAGTATATTTGATTAGCCTTAAATTTAAGCTAGTTAATTATTTTTAAAAATCCAATAAACATTGAAGAATTTGAGGATATGGAAAATATTTGTGACAAAATAATACCCATCACAAAGTTTGAAAATATGCATATATATATAAAACTAGGATTATGGGCGAAATTTTTGGGTGAAATATTTTGTGGTGATATTGATATAGTTCAATTGAATATATGGCCAATTAATTAAGTTTTTAAAAATTGGTTTTAAATCCACTAATTTTAATTAAAAATTTTTTTTTTGAGAAACAAATGCATAGTAATATTTTCATTTAAAGAAAAAATCACTATAATATGAAAGAGGACACGATCTCATAATTGGGCATTGCATTATTTTTTTGTTCAATTTTTTAGTTGATTAACATTTCAAGAATCACAAACATGAAGCCCTATTGGTGTAAAAAAATGTAAGTTATTATGTACATTGATTTTATTTAATTCTTTTCATCTAACCATTGAATCAAGATTTACTCATAGTGAACTTTAGGTTCCAAAATGTTGTCATGTACATTTTAAATCTTTTTTCTTGTGTTTATGATTGGTAAATGATATACAACACCTTTTATGGTGAAAAGTGATTCACCTTTAATATGTTTAACCCAAATTCCATCTTTTGGTGTTTTTGGGTTTTTCACATACAATGTAACATTCTTTTTCCCTATAAAGCTTCAATAGTTTTGTAGTAATCTTTATCAAATTGTCTTGGTAGAAGGAAGTTATATCACTATTCTATTGACAAGTCCCAATAAAAGGTGTTGTGCCTTGTATCAAGTTGTGATGGTTGAAAATTTTCTTCTTGTTGCCATTTTTCTTTGCACATCCTCCCATTTTGTGTTCTTTTTCTCATGTTTTTTATTGTAGGTATTATGTTATTTTGTTCCATTTCACTATGAGAAAAAGGGGTGTTTTGTAACTCACCATATTTATACGTTGTGAGTGCTAATAGACAAATTGCATGAGTTGCAATTTTGCAACTCATCATATGTACAGTGCAACTCAATTGCAATTCAATCAAAACAACTCATTTTCAACTATTATGTAATTCCGTTATACTTGCACCCATGATGTCATGCTAACATCATTGATTATCATCCATCTATCAAAATCTAACACGTGGCACTATGAAGATTTTTTGACATAAAAATTATTATTTTTTCCAAATATTGATTTTCATTGTTCATTATGATTGTTAATGATGGTCTAAAATTGTGACACATGGCACAATAGAATAATTACCACATGGCATATTAATTATATTCTGGAATAAATAATATATATAAGTAGCTAGGTAGGTCATACATAACCATAGGTAGGTAGGTAGGTAGGTAGGTTTTAAGACCTACATACCTACATATTTACCTAGGACTTAGCCATGAAATAACCATGAATTTTTTTTTTAAAAAATATGTTTTTCCTTTAAGTTAAGTTTTTTTGAATTCATCCCAAAAGTGGCACTTGTATTTTAATGTGAGAATATGAAAGAACAAACCTTCTTTATATAGTTTGTAACATAGGATTTGAAAACAAAGCATATGGGTTAGATTTTTTATTTGTTCCTTAGTTGCAAATTGAGTTGCTATTATAACACTTAAGCACTTAAGGCAAGCCAAATCCAAAGGGAGGGCTTCATTGTTTCTGGTGTCCCAAAAAAAACTTCGACTCTTCCTATTGCCACCTCTCGGGCATTAAAAATCGGCAAAAACATAATATAATTGAGAGAGTTATGGCCCCCCAAAGTATAGGGGGTCAAAAATTCAAAAAAAGAACCATCGAATGCTACAAAGGCCAAACACCTAAAAAAATCCTTGTATGTTGTTCTATTGTTATTAAAGTTCAAAGATGATTTTAGAACTTCAGGTGGCACTCTTATAACACTTTAAATCATTTTAAATGAATAAAAAAATCAAAAATTATGAGGTTTGAAAGTAAAAGGGGTCCAAAGAGAAAAAAAAGGGATTTTTTTTTTTTTTGGTCAATTGGAAAGTTTATTTCTTTTGTTATTTTTTCATTATTCCTTTTCCTTTACATTTCAAAGATAATTTATAAAGCTTGAGGTAGCGTTCCCATAACATTTTAAATCACTCAAAATGAAACACATGTGATGAATATATATCTTTATTAAATTATAAATAGTTGTATTATAATCATAACATAGTTGAATAATAATATTTTAGTAGTGGTGCACTAGTGGTTAGGTTAATTGTATCAATGGGAATCATAACAAAAAACAAGTTGCAAATGTATTCCATAATGGGTGATGAAAGTGTGAACACGTGGCATGATCGCATGTATGCGCATTGTACCTAATTGTAACATAATTGTTGCTTTAGTAGCACGTTTATAGCAATTCTAAAGTAGTTCCCACATGTAACTACAATGCAACTTTTGAAAAAATCAAACATGGTTGACTACATATGTATGTACGATGTGTATAAATTACTATATAGAAGACTCAATTTCAACTCACTTGCAACTATAGTACAACTAATTACTTTTCTAACACGACAATTTATTATATAATACATTGTATTTTTAGGGGGATAGTTACACAATAATTGTATATGAGTTGTTTTTTGAGTTTTAGTTGTAGGGTAGTATGGTTTCGAGAAATGCAATTTCTCATAGTGTTTCTATGTTGTAGGAATTGTGTTTCCTTGAGGTTCCATGATTGGTTTTTGACTAAACATGTTATTTGCATTTGTAATAAACTAATATAATCATTTCATCCAAATTCCAATTGGAGTGGCATTGTCAAGTGGTGTCAGGTTTCTTCCTTTCCCTCTTCCCCTCACAGTTTCCATTGACACATTTTTTCTACCCATGTCCAATATGTTTGAAATGTCCAGTGGTTCTAACAAAGTTTAACACACTTGCAAAAACTTGAAGGGTTTACATAATAGATTGAACTTCGACCCTTGTAGAAATTTTTTAAATACCATAAAAGTGTGTCATCAGGGGCTTGTACCAAAACCTGAAATGTTCATGAAAACTTGCGGTTAGACACTTATAAAAATTGATTGTAAAATTTGTAGAATTGTTGATTACAAAATTTATGAATCTTGTTAAAAAACTAACCTTATACATGAAGGGTTCTAAACCCTGTTTGGGCCCTAACATGTTTGGACCCTAACATATTCTAAATACCAAAATTACGTTTTAAATGCATTATTTACTTTTAAGAAATATACATTTGGACTACATGTTAAGAAATATAACATGTGCACTATAGATAATTATTTATTTATTTAGCATCAAGCCCCAAATTATAATCAAATGTAAATTTATGTTTTAAACCATGATCACAAATTTTGAATTATTATATTCATTAAAGATGTCCAAAACTAGAATCAACAATATTCAATACATGTACTTAAAAGGATCCAATATAAGCCCACCTAAAAATATCAAACACATGCAGCCTTTCTTATGAAGTATGTTAAAGTTTACAATATATTTGAAAACCTTTGGTGAAGGTTTGGATAATTTAAAACATGTTCAATTTTAAAGTTGTTGAAAAAAATATGTTAACAAGTGTTTTGTGTATGACAAAAGATTTTAATATCATATAATAAATTCATGTGATTTTAACTTCATGTTTTGAATAAAGAAACATAAATTTGAAAGATAAATAATTATAAAATAAAATTCTTTTTTTTCAAAATGGTATAGCTAAAAGTTTTCATTATAATCAATGAGTGTTTTGGCTCCTTTTATTGTGGCCACTTGCATCACCATTGAAAGTTAATGTGAATGTCATGGTGCCACAAAAATAATCATGTTAGTTATGTATTGATGACATGGCATATGTTTGAACAATTGTACCTATCTTCATGTTTATTGATTTTGATTATATGTTGAGGTTTAAATGGAGCATTAGTAATAATTAATTTTAGAGCATATCCTTTTTCTCCATTTTCTATTGCTCTTTTTTTTCCACCCTTGGCCCTCTTTCCTTGAAATAAAAATTTGCAAGTTCACATCATTTTTATTGTTGATTGATATCATTGTTGAGTTACCCATTGTTGATTTAAATCACAAATGGAATTCGTAAACCAAAAGTGGAAACATAAATGATGATATTGACCTATTTTGCTAAAGAACAATATGAAAATACATGTAAATAAGACTCCAAAACCAATTACTTGTTGAGGAACATATGATCATGGGTGTATTTTGGGTCCTAGATAGTGTTGGATGGTGTCATTGTGGTTGCAAGGGAGAAGATGGAGTGCTTTTGTAATGGTGAATGATGATATCATATATTGCCTTGACATTTGTTCTCACATGTTCTTAATAACTCCATGGATGAATATAATTTGGAACTAGTTTATGGGGGATTTTTTGAGGTTGAAAATGGTTAGTCTTTTTTTGAGGGGTAAATTTATTATTTGTAGTCCTTTTCTTGTTCATACATAAGGTAGTATCTAAATTTAATGTTAGGACATGAAATTATCCTTTATTATTGAGTTGATACCTTATACCTTGATCAATCAAAACCCTAAACGATTTTGTTTCAATCTAAATATAATCACAAGACATAATATTAGCTCCTTTTTTTTTCATACTTTATACCTTGATTAATTAAAACCCTCAACCCTTGACAACCTTATACATTAACTAATCAAATGCCTTAAATAATATAATTTCATATCTTAAATAATATATCATATTTGTTATACCTTTGACCATAGTTTTAAACATTATTTTCATTAAGAATAGAAGTCAACAATGTAGAGAATAACATCCATAAATGGCTTGAAGCCCTAACAAATCACAGTATATCATGTTAACATATTTTTGACATTGTTACATTGTTTGAGGTCTTGATGCCCAAAACACAACACCTTGGCAAAGGCTAGGAGATTAGGTTGCATATCACTATTTTTTACTATAAAACCAAAGTAGTTGCACAAGTGCTAGGTAGGAAAAAATATTTTAGTTCCATTTACCCAACTTACTTTGAGTTTAGTTATTAGATTTTCCCTTAATAATACAATTATTAAGAATTTCATAATCACCTTGTGTTGGATTGAGCTCTAATTTAAATCACTTGGTTTTGTGGTGATTTTGCACCCATATCCAATTGTAATTCATCTTTTTTTTGGATCAACTACAATGCCATTGTAGCTTGTCAATAATCAATTGTTAAATTGAAAATGTGACTTCGTTTTAAAATCTTACAATATGGATAAACCACAATATTTGATTTGATATTTATGTAATTCACAAATTCAACATAATCATGGATTTAAAAAATAAGCATAATGTCAAAACATGGTAAAATATGTTAGTCATGGATACTTTCATTTCATAGAAAAGTGTGTAGGAAATTCGTTTGGATACCTTTGGTAAGAAATTTGGAAATGAAAAGAAAAAAATTTCTTTAACTTTGAGAGTCTAGGAAAGGAATAGGCAAGTGAATAGGATAGAACTTGTCCAATTTTACAATAATGTATACAACTATAAGGATGTGGCCAATAATGTGACTAGATTACATATTTACATATATTAAAAGAGTTTGATGATGGTCTATATGAATTTCGAACAAACCCAATTTCTAAACAAACTTGTTGCCAAAATATTAATTTTCTTTTTCTTTTTCTAGTCTTGTCATATTGGCATAATTGTATACCATATTACATGGGCCAATTCCATACTAATTCTACTTGTGCTTCGTGTTATCATGCACTACTAGTGACAATTTTCCTTCATGTTGTGTTCCCATATGATTATCAATAATCATCATTATTTATGTCAATGTCAAATTTAATTTCAATTAATATAAATACCATGGACATGAAAAGGTACATGTTAATTTGCCTTTTCATACCCATGTTGGTGGGTAAGGAAATGGGTGAAATAATTATAAAGATAAGAGATAGTTATTAGGAAAGGAGTGAGGTAGTTATTAGGAAGAAAGTAAGGTAGTTAGGCTTGGAAATGAGGTAATTATATTTGGAAATGTTTTTGGAATTGTCAAGGGATGACCATATGAAGGATTATGCAAAATCATTAAGGAGCCTATGAAAAATTGTAAAAAACCACTCAGATACCAACAATTCCTCAAAATTCTTGTCATTGGAGTTTTAGACATGTGAAAATTTTCAAAATAAATTCAAAATATATTTATGAAGGAAAATAAAAATTTGATGAATATATCATTTGTTGAAATGGAATCTCAAAATTAATTAATTATTTGACAAACATGTATCAAAGTGGCCAAGGCATTACAATATGTCATGGTGAAGCAATAATTCTGATTTGATTAGAGTCGTATAGGTTACAATAGAAGAAAATTCGAAATTAACCACTTAATTTGCAACTACATTTTTGGTTGTAATGGACATCTACAACTGAAAATCACTATAGTTGCCTAAGACAAATGGCAAAAGACATGTAGTCACAAATGAAACACCATGGCACCCATAGTTGCAAGAAGAGTCGCAAGACCCTACAACTTCCCACTATCTTTTCATCCAAAACCATGGATGACGAAATCTAACATGGATATAAACTTTACGACTATAATTACAATGACATTACACTAGTTGCATATGGCCTATGGACCCATTCATTGTGACTACATTTGTGACTACTTGTGAATAATTTGCATTTATTTATTTACATGTGACAATGTATCATTGGCTATAATAATAAAAAATAAGCATTAGATTGATTTATTATGTCTACATGGGAACATAACATTGGTTTAATTGGAAAATAAAATATTCAAATATTGTATTTAATTGTTGTTAATGTGGCATCAATTTACACATGGCAATGCACCATTTGTTGTAAAATATTATAAATCAAATGAAAATATTATTATTTCCATGTTGTATGATATAACTTGTACACATGGCAGTTCACCATTTATTGTAAAATATTTTAAGTTAAATAAAATTTTCATTATTTCCATGTGGTATATACATTTTGTACATGCAGTAGTTCACCATTTGTTGTAAAATATTTCAAATGAAATCACTAGTAAAAATCTTGTTGTTTGCAATTAGTCATTTAGAACAAAAAATTTCATTTGCAATTATTATAGTCTCAAACTACACATTATAGTCATAAATGATAGTTTTAATTGCGAATGACAAGATTTCTACTAGTGAATGAAAATTTTATTATTTCCACATGGCATGATATATTTTATACATGAGGTAGTTCACCATTTGCAAGTATAATTCAATTATTAGCTAAATAAATTATTGCCATGTGGCATGCTGTAAATGCATCCTATGATATAGATTTAGTTGTTTGTGCGACTACAATAGTTGCATATCAAGTTGGTAGGCTATTATATATTTGACTACAATAGTTGCATAAGAGGTTGGAAGAACCATTACGCTTTCCACTATAAATGATGCAAGGCAATATTATGACTAATGCTAAGGCAAATTGAAACATTTCAAATTGATTGAAGCATAATTAACAAGGAGATGTTAACGACAAAAGAGTTCAATAAGTTTGTCATTATATGTGGCATTGTACACATTGAGATACTACATATAATGTTCATCACATGCCACCAATAACTATAACAGTTGTAGAAAACAAGTACCTAACTAGTTTTTTGCATCATGGCACTTTCCCATAAGGTGAATTGACCACATACTTGCTCGAATAGTAGTTGTGCAAGTGAATTGTTATGATTTGGGAAAGGCAAAGGTGCATTTGGGAGCATCAATCCTTGCACTTCCACCTTGTACGCACCATCTACAATTTCCTTGCCATGAAACAAGTCCCCTAGAACTCTAGAAACTACTACACTTGTTGTAGGTGTGCGTTTATTTAGCAAAAAGACCATTTTTCCTATTGCAAATTGAATAAACAAGTTGCAACCATGAACCATCAAAGGTTTGTTGTTTGATATGACATCACATTGAATGTTTGCATAAGCATATTAAAATCAATATTGGTAAAAATTAGACTTACCTTGAGTGTGGTTGAAATTTCCACACATGCCTCTTGTGATGTTATTTTGCCTTTAGTAGTAATTTCTACAACATGAGGTTTCAAACCTTTTCCCATTCCTTCTTCCATCACCACCTCATATGATTCCTTTTTTTGCTCTTTTTTAACCCAATTATTTAATTCCAAAAGGTGGATCATTGACCCATTTCTTTTCAAAGTTGGTGCAAGAAGGATAGCTATTGTGGGAGGGGTAGCGCAATTACAGTTGATGTGAAAGTGGCAATTGCATCTGATGTGGAAAGGGTAACTAGGAGTGGAAATTGAACCTCTTTAAGTACTATAGGTGTGGGCACTACTGGTAAGCATGTCCCCTTAGACACTATAGGTGGAGGTGGCACATGAATGTGTTATGGAAATGGCCTTATAGAATTAGGCTGACAAATTGGTCTTGGAAATGTGAATTTGTGCCTTGTGAACCCACTACACAATATTGAGAGGGCCCAACCCCCCACTATTTGATATTTGCAGCCCAATTTGGCTATTGTTGGGTATTATAGTTTGCTTGCATATGCATATTATAGTTTGGCTATGGAGCCATAATATACACCCCATTTGGTGTAGCCCATTGCGGACCCCATTAATAAATTTGTTGTTGTTGCCTAGCTTGTATATATCCTTGTGTGCCAACTTGGAACTAGTTGTGTCCTCCACCTTATAGCCATTGGGTTCCATTGTTTGGGGGACATTGGGAAGTAGTGACAGGAACATCATGTGGAGCTTTATCTTCTCATGATTTTGTTGTCGATTTGCAAAGGACCTTATAGAAAGCAAAGGTAAATATGTATCCACAAGTAAGGAATAGGGTTTAAAAAGGTTGAAAACAATCAAAACAACCTCAATTTTTGATAGTTAAAAATAAGGAATAATCAACTTAAAAGACATTAAACAAAACTACAAGCTAAAAACGAGTTTCTTAAAGCCAAAGTGGCTTTCAAGTTTCAAACTTTCACCAATTGTAAGTTGATCATGTTTAAGGTAGGGTGTTTATTTTTGCACCATGGCTTGGGCCCCCCCGCAAGGCAAGCTCTTTTCAAAATTTTGTTTGCTAAACTTTCGAAAGGGATTCCAGTAGCATCTTCAAAGGCCTCATTGTTTTCATCACCCTCAGAGCTTGGGTGGTAGCTTGACCCTTATACATCATCCTATAATGATGCACTAGTTGTGTCTTTTCAATATTTTGAGCTGACATCATCTTTAACTATAGCCATCTTCACATGCAAGACCAAGTTGCTTGTTATATGGGCATTAAACCGGCATGGGCCTTCTTGGTTACACTTAGTAACTACAACCTTCTTCTTCACAATAATTGCAACAATTACCCTTTTTTGGAAAACAAAAAAAGGTTCAGACTATGTGAAAGCTCTAAGGTTTGGACATACGTGGCCACAAAACACATAAAATAATCCCATGTTAGACGGAAAGACAAAATCAAATGTGGTAGCTTAGAAGATTATGGAAAAAGATTTAAAGAACAACTAATCAATTTGTAGAAAGAAGAGAGGGTGGCTTACAAATCTTCTACTTCTTGTTCAATCCCAAATCCTTGCATAACCTTTTTAACTCGAGCCACATTGCGGTTACATTCTTCCTCATATGAATTGATGGGTGAATTAATAACATTTTATGTGGTGGGCTTTGGAAAAGCCAGAATGAAACTTACATCAAATACACAAATGACACTTTTGACTAAGAAAAGCTTAACTTCCATAGACACTTTAGAGAACACATTGTTTGGAACATAATCCTTTCCCATTAGCCAAAAATATTGATCATGTTTCAATATTTTATACCCAAATTTGAAAAAAAAACATTTATATTAACTTCTAGAAATTCCATGGCCAACTAAGGAATAATATAGCAATTTGGTTTGACTTTTGAAATTAGGTTTGCAGAAAGAAAAAATGTTATTAAGATTGAATTTCAAAAAAATCACAAACCTATGCAGATTCAATCATCATTAATAGCTAATACATGTAACCACATTGCCACCTTGTGAATTTAGGACTCATGAATATAACTCCATTACCAACCACTTACTCAACAAGTCAATGTCAAGGGAATTTCCAGAGCTTGAACAAAACATAAACACACCTATAACTAGTGGATTTTTAATTTGTAGTTTGTTGAAACTAATGGAATTGTAACCAAATTAACAGGTCTTGTTTTCAAATCTAGAACAAAAATAAATAAATCCACACTTCTAACCAATGGACTTTGCAATATGTTAAAATAGAAGATCATTTCCAGCTTGAGAAGCTATTTTTAACCCCACATACTACAAAACCCACACTTTTTCACAATGTTATGTTGAGTATTAATAAAGGAATCTAGGGTAAGAGCACCATTACCACAAGTTTCCTTGAAGATTATGCTACATTTCATATTGGATTAATAATTGTGATGGTCATGACCTAACTATGAAGTAAAAAGGAGGATTAGGTTGTGAGGATGAACACCTATATTTGTAGGGATAACTTAGATTTTTTAAACTAGACTTCAATGTCGTCACTCAATGCAAGAGACCTTAAACCAACTACTAGCACCAATAACACATTATTAGAAAAGAAAAACCTAAACCCCTTGTCTTTTTCCCCTTATTGTAATCACCCCAAACCAAACTTTTTGTCTAACAAAAAAATGACGAGAAAATAATGAGAAGTACAAAACTTGGAAGTGCAAAATCTTGGAAGCACGAAAATCTATAAGTGGAAAAGCTAACAATTCATATGCTCAAGTTGCAAATAAATCTTAGCACACACCAAGTTGTAATGTACTTTGTCTTCTCTGAGTAAGAAATTGAGCATGTATTTTGCCTTGTACAAAATTCAAAACAAGATGCTAGAGAAATAAGATATCTATATTTCAAATCTATGCAAAGAGCCTTATAATGCACATTGGTGGGTCATAGGATAGGGTTTAGGTCTATTCAATCTTAAGTCTATAAATGGTCACATCACCATGTGTGGTTGTAGGGTTTAAGGTGCACGATGTTAATCTATAGGATACATTGTTTGGTCTTAGGTGAAATACCCAATACATCTATGGTTTACATCTATAATTAGATGTGAAGTTGTATAGAAAAAAGAAATGTGTATTTTGGCCTTTACCTTCATGGGCCAAAATGTTAATTTTCAATAGCTAAAATATTACCAAATTAACCAAATTTCTAGCACAATGTGGAAGGCCTCATGCAAATTTTAATGTTTGGAGGCAAAATATCATTGTGGATTATCACCAATTTAGTTACATCAAAAAAATTCCTAGAAAAAAAAAATTGTAAATGACTACATCAAACATTTTTTATTGGTCAAATTTCACCAAAATGTTGGAAAATTGGAAAATAAAAAATAGAGTAAATTTGGAGGTTTTTGATTGCCAAAAATGACCTTAATAAATAAAATTAATCACCATATTTCTACATTTGGTTTTCAATCATGAGCCATAAATATATAATCATGATTACATTTCTTTGTTTTTTTTCTAGTCTATGGCCTGATTTCGCTATATCTTCATAGGGAAGGTAACCATGATTTCTACATGTTATATGCATCACCAATTTGGTTCTACAAAAGAATTTTCAAAAGAAAACCTCGATCACCATTAGGCTACCTTTAGGTCAACTTTTTTGCATTAGGGTCTTTTTATTATGGTTCTTTATGGTTTCATTTTGGAGCTCGTTGTTTGTTTAGGAGAAAAGGTGCATGGATGTTGAACTTCACTATGAAAGCAAGGTGCATGAAAGACCTCCAAGGCACACCATGAGCCACTTGCAACACATGCAAGTGCAGAGGCTGTTCTTTGGCAGGTTGAAAATTCACACAAAAAAGGATAACCACATTAGGAAGGGATGGGCTGTCTTCGTTAGAAGAATCACAAAGGTCAATAAATGATGATTCTGTCATTGAGACAAAAACCTTTGAGTCATGGGAAACTGGATTGGGCTCTTCCTTCATCATGATGCCTTTCACAACAATGTTTACCATCGATGTAGTTGTGCTTGATGTTAGAACAATATCTTGAAAATTGTTGAGTGCATGCTTGCTAACAATCCAATACCTACCATTGTTGTCCAAAACATCCCTTCAAAGTTCACATCATGCACTTGATAAACATAACTTAAAACAATGTTGCCTTTGACATAAGAAGCATCCTTAGAAACATGCAGGAATCCCCACCAGAATGTAAACATTGCACAAAGGAAATTCTCAGTCACTTGGACAACTCTAGAATAAAAAATCAAGATGGTAAAATTTGGCTTCTTATAACATGGAAAGTAGCCATCGAGATTAAAAGAGAAGGCAAACACTAAGATAAATCTCATAACAATATCACAGTTAGAAGACAAAAAATGCCATTGCATTAGGAACTCAAATTAAGAAATAGATGACGAACTAAAGCTAGAGAATTCAACGCAAAATATAGAAGGACAAAAACATACTATTAGTAAAATGAATTGACGAGTAACAATGGCATTATCTCATGTCATGGGGAAGAATGCAAAAGGATTACAAAAAACTAAATTGGAAAATAGATACAAGTTTTTTTTCACATAAAATCTCATCAATATAGTTGACAATGCAACAACAAGAATAATACTAGCGACAAAATGAAAACTATACATTACCCTACACAATGCATTAAAAAATATTGACAACAATCCCAACATTGGACATAATACAACATTGAAAAGGCACGTAAATGTAAGGGAAACATTGAACCTAACAACAATAATGGAACTAGAGTATTGGGAATTATATTCATTCAAGGAAGGACCTAATTCTAGGATTGCAAAATGAATATGTTGTAGGGTCGCTTTAATAAACCCCAAACAGTAACATTAGAATGCACCATCGTTGTTCAATCCGTCATGGGATACTCCAAATGATTAATTCCCAATTGGAAATACATGTTGAAAAGTATGATTCAAACAATAATAAGAATAATTAGGAAAAAAGAAATATATGATGTCCCTACCTAGAAGAGTTCAATAAAGTGGGGCCAATTAAACAACCAAAGATATGGCAATGGGCATTCATTAACGCAAACCAAATGATGGCCACAATAGACCATTGTCCTAGGAACACCTTTGATTTGAATTGTGCAATCCCATTGGTGAAAGCATTGAAATGGTCCCAAGGGGAAAAAAATTCCAAGGGGACTATAAGAACATAAAAGAAGCGTAAAGAAAGCAACAACACAAGGCTTGAATACAAATAGCATAATTTAACACTTAATACAAACTACTAAACCATAAAATAAATCTTGTGGCTTTAAAAACATTAAGAGAATCCTACTCCAAATGATATGATAACGTACATGAACACCACATTAGGCAAAAAATAATTGAATGCTCATGGCCAAATTTTTATGTCCATTTTTCCCACAAATTAATTATATATGTTCAACGTAATAAAATGCAAAAAGAAAAATGAAACTTATGAAAAATCCTATGATACAAATCATGTCTAGTGACATCCTTAATTCTCCCACCATTTGTAAACAATAACCTGATCTTATAAATCCCAATTTCTAGTAACCCAATGAAGTAAATTTGAACTTAAGAAAATATTGGTGGAAGTTTCAAAAAAATTGTGTGTCATAATTTATTTATTTTTTATAAAAGCTTGTCAACATTAATGATATATATATTTGGGATCAAATCATTAATGGAAAAAAAAGAAATTAAATATTTTTTCTTATAAAATAATAACTACATGCACAAGTTTATAGGAAAAATAAGAATTGATATCACCACACGGATCATAACCCACCCAAACGCAAATTCTTAAATATTATAAGGGTTTAGTTATAGAGCTTAATTTTAAAAAAAGTTAAGAACATGTTTGCCAAATCTTATAAACATTACAACACTATTAGCCTAGCCCTAATTGGCATTATTTTATAGTTGTTAGACCACAAAGAGCATAACATGGCTGAAAATACCAATAGGAGCAACAATATGGTTGATAATTGATTTCATTCCAAAAGACCAAAACACTAGTCACCATCAATTTACATTCCAACAAGCGTTTAACAAGTGCAAATTAATCTGAACGTACATTGAAAATAGCTAACAATATTTTGTTGAACTTCAAAAAGTAAGAAAATTAGTTACAAATTGGTTAGCATGAACAAAAATTTTGGAACCACAACAACAAACTATCATGGTTTCTTCGAAAACTCTGACCGTTCATAGAGCATAGTAATGACATCATCGAATTAATAGGTGGCATTATAAGTACAAGTTGTTGAAATAGAACTAGATCTAAGTCATACAAAAGCTTGCAAATGTCGAAAGAAAAACACACAAAGTGTGGTTAAGACCTAAGAGAAGGAGAAGGATGTCTTTTATGTGAACGAGTTCAAAGTAATGTTCAAAAAAAGAGCAAATGGCAGAATCAAGGAAGAGAAGCCTTCAGCTACGACACCAAGAAGTAGTAGAGGAGGTAAGTTTAATGTACCCATTTTTTCATGAAGAATGAACGTTTTCTAAGTTTTTTAGACTTGTAAGATAATCTTTCAAGGTTGTATAAATTCATAGATTTGCTTGTTTCAAATTTTTAGGTAGAGCCATCTCCAACTTACACCAACACAACCCAAGAGGCAAGTTACTATCCCATTTTCATTTTTGATTTCAATTTTAGTTTTGACCTTAGTTAGACTAGATTGTTTTCTAGACTTTGGAAGAGTTTTCGGATGAATGTTCATGCAATGGCCACTTTATGGTAGCGCATGAACTTTAGAGGCGATTGAGTAAGATTATTATTTAGATATTTCGAGTGCTTACAAGAGTTCTTTGGTGCTAGACAAAGCACTAAAAAGCTCAACGAAACTATTCATAAAGTATTAATTAGTACCTTTCTCTGAGAAACCGAATTTGTATAATGTATTTTTTTGGAATGATCTTTCAGAGCAATTTATATTTGAAACAACCTCTGGGTTTTCAAGAGATTTCATGGATTGACAAAAATTTAAAGGCATTCAATCAGCATCGACTAAGAGCTTCCAGGATAAACCAAGGAATTTAAATTCACAAAAAAAAGGTGGTCATTCGAGTTGTTGGGTTGTACATAATGAACCTTAAAGCTCAAGGACCTTCCTTGCAACATGGGAGGGCATCAATTTCATTAAGGAAGAAGGTTCCTTTAGGTTTGATTTTTGACAAATCAAATAACCTCAAATCTCAAGCCACAATTGAATGCTCATTAAATGCAAAAGACTAAGCACAACTTTGGGGCACTGATTCAGAGTTTATAGAATGGAACATGAGGTTTGGTTTCCTCAATTCTAAGCTAAGCTTATGTGTTCCACACAATGCAATACAAAGTTCAAGGATCCCTAGCTTTGATTCTGCAACTTTTTCCAAATTTAGGTTTCTTTTTCAAGTTATCGACTATGCTTAGAAAGATGCACAAACATCAAGCGGTCAATCTTTGGGTGTTAGTCAGCACCGACTATGAGGTCCAAGTTTAACATGGATTGAGCTCTTGGAAATCCATAAAGTTCTCTTGAGCTAATGATATCGAAATCTAGGAGGATTTTTTTCGAATAATTTAAGGTTAGGGTTACAAATTTTAACAATTTGGGTTAATATGAGGATTTAGGGTCTAAAGTTGTAGGATTTAGGTTTATCGGTTAACAAGATTTAGGGTTTTGGATTCCAAGAATTTCAGTTTTAGGGTTCCATGATTTAGAATTTTGGGTTCCAAGATTTTAAGGTTCTGGAATTTAAGGTTCAAGGCATTTTGATGTAGGGATTTAGGTTCCACTATTTTGGGTTTTAAGGATCCAAGATTTTGGGTTTCGACATCAAGATTGAAGGTTGTAGGGTTTCATCATTTTGGGTATTAAATTCTAGGATTTAAGGCTTTAAGGTTTCAAAATTTTGGGTTAAGTGGATTTGGATGTGGGGATTTATGTTCCACTATTTATGGTTTAGAATTTTGAGATTTAGGGTTTTAGGGATCCATGATTTAGGGTTTTGGCAGCAAGATTTAGGGTTTAAGGGTTTCACAATTTTGGGTTTTGGATTCTGAGATTTAAGGTTTTAGGGTTCTAGAATTTAAAGATCAAAGCAGTTAAACGTAAGGATTTAGGGTTTAGGATTCTAGGATTTAAGGTTCTAAAGATTCAAGATTTAGGGTTTTGGCACTAGGATTTAGGGTTTAAATATTCCATAATATAGGGTTTTGGATTCCAAGAATTAAAGTTTTTAGGTTGTAGTATTTAGGGTTTTGGATTTCTCTTGACACCTTCTAATGGCTTCCATATAAACTGGTGTATAGGGTTTGGAGACGTCAAATGTAGATTTGATGTTGGAAGTATTGGTAACAACTTGAAAACAAGCAAGAAATGAAACATTCAAACTTCATGAAATGAAGCAATTGTATTAACTAACAAGAAATCACAAAGGTTGTATTCTTCAAATGCTACAATCACAAAACTATGGCTTGTAACTACTAACAAGACTTGTTCTCAAGGTTCTATGTGCGTTCAAAACCATGAAAGGAGAGAAATGAAAGACAACTCAAAACCACTCCATTATATACTATCTCCTAACCCTAAAGTAGCTGCCACTTAACCCTAACCTAGCCGCCACCAAACCCTAACCCTAGCCGCCGCTTTAACCTAGCCGCCACTAAAACCTTAACCCTAGCTGCTGCCTAACCTTAGCCGCCACCAAACCCTAAGTAGTCTCCACCTTTAAACCCTAACCTAACTACTACAAGGATGTGAATACTATTCATCCTTTTGATGAATGTTTAACACATTCATCCACATTGGGAATTAGAAACGAATAGTATTTCTAACACTCCCACCCTATGAAGTTTTTAATCTGAACATGTTTATCAACTTATGATGTCATTCTTTAGATAATGCCTTGGTAAGGACATCCGCCACCATGTGTTCCATTGGACAATATTCAAATTGAACTTCTCCATTTTCAACTCGTTCTCGAACAAAATGATGTTGTACATCAATGTGTTTTGTTCATGCATGGTGAGTGGGATTACTGGTCAATGATATCGCACCTTGATTGTTACATCGAATCACCATCATTTTCTTCTCCTCCATGTATCCTAAATCCATCATCAATTTTGTTATCCATATGGCTTCTTTTGTGGCTTGCGTGTTCGCCATGTATTCCGCCTCCGTGGTGGACAATGCTATTGTAGGTTGTCGTTTGCTACTCCAAGAAATGGCTCCCCCTCCGATCATGACAACAAACCATGTGGTGGACCTCCTATCTTCAAGATCACCACCCCAATCCGCATCACAATATCCAAGAACTTCCTTGGATGGTGTTGGACCGAATTGTAATTTCATTTGCAACGTACCTTGCAAATATCGAAAGATTCGTTTGACGGCCATCCAATGCTCCATGCTAGGGTTCGCCATGTGTTGACTCAACACACTTATTGGGTATGCCAAGTCAGGTCGTGTGCACAACATGGCATACATCAAGGACCTAACCGCTTGTTGATATGGAAATCCCTTTGATTCATCATTTCCATTCACATTCCTTTGTAACTTCACTTTGGGATCCAATGGAACTCCAATGGGCTTACATTCCTCCATTTGAAAACGCTTCAATATTTCCTTAAGATATTTGATTTGGTTCATGCGTAAGAGTCGTTCATCACGATTCCTTTCCACCTCCATCCCCAAAAAAGAGATGCAACTCCCCGAGGTCCTTCATTTCAAACTTTTGACTCAATTCCTCTTTGATTTGCAAAAGTTTGTTTTGATCGTTGCACACCAAAATGAGGTCATCCACATAGACCACAATGAAAAACTTCACATCTCCCACT
>Ga0209611_10004681_pt1 | contig 23291 bp, 18 predicted proteins | sample S1TSphgellanicum_3_FD_187693 | JGI IMG/M metagenome (GOLD analysis project Ga0209611, IMG submission 187693) | Host-associated microbial communities from peat moss isolated from Minnesota, USA - S1T2_Fc - Sphagnum magellanicum MG (SPAdes) (version 2) | ecosystem: Host-associated > Plants > Peat... | reverse complement strand
GTGCTCGACGGGATCCTCCACCGTGACGATGCGGCGCTCCATGGTGTTGAGCATGGAGAGAAAGGTGTAGAGCGAGGTGCTCTTGCCGCAGCCGGTCGGGCCGGTGAGCAGGATGATGCCGTTGGGTTGCGCGATGAGGTCGCGGATTTTGCGCTCGGCGGCGGGCGTCATGCCGAGCAGTTGGAAATCGAACTTGTTGCGGGCGAGCAAACGGAGGCTGATGCTCTCGCCGGTGACGGTGGGAATGGTGGCGACGCGGACGTCGATGGGCTGGCCCTCGAGCTCGAGGCCGATGCGGCCGTCCTGCGGCATGCGGCGCTCGGCGATGTCGAGATTGGCCATGATCTTGATGCGCGAGAGCACGCTGGCCTGGAGCATCTTGATCTTCGCCGGCACGGGCACTTCGTGCAGCACGCCGTCGATGCGGAAGCGGATGCGCAGGTCGTTCTCGAGCGGCTCGACATGAATATCGGTCGCGCGCTCCTGCAGCGCGTTGCGCATGATCTGGTTGACGAAGCTGACGACGGTGGCCTCGGGGTCTTCCTCGTCGAGGACGTTGACCTCTTCCTTCAAGTCGAACGCGGCGTCATCGACGTCGCGGCCCTCGAGGATCGCCTCGAAGGTTTCCGCGCCGACGCCGTAGCCGGTGCGCAGCGCGGTCATGATCGCGCGGCGCGTGGCCACGCACCAGGTGACCGGCTCCCGGATTTCCTTGGCCACGACCTGCCGCGCGGTGAGGTTGAACGGGTCGTAGGTGAGCAGGTAGAGGTCTGTGTCGTTGAGACGCACCGGGTAAAGATGATAGCGCAGCGCGAGCCGCGCGGGGACTTGCTGCCGCAGCTTCTCGTCCATCGGCGGCAGCGCGTTTTCCCAGTAGGGCAGGCCGAAGTGCGCGCAGAGTTCGCGCAGGAAATCGTTTTCGGCGACGAGCTGCTTCTCGAGCAGCGCGCCGACGGTGGAGATCTGCTGGGCGCGGCTGGACTCGATCGTCTCGACGATGGAGCTTTCGTCGCCAAGGCGCGTCTCAAGGGCGAGCGTTTTCAGCAGCTGAGCAGACACGCGGGCAATATACCCGTTTAACGCCTTTGGTCACAGGAATTTCCCGCACATCCCTGAACTTATTTGTGTTAAATCGTGGAAACGAAAGAAGCGGCCTCGGTGTCTTGGCGGCGCGCCGATTGAGGCCATTACATCCTGGTAATAGATGTGGCTTTCATGCACCGATGACTGATGCTAAGTTGCTTTTGTCTTGCGGTCGTCCCTTGCCATGAGCGCGGAACAAGATCCACCGTCCGAAAAGACATATGTACCGCTTCCCGCTGGGCCCAGCGCCCCGCGCCGCGGCCACTTTTTTTACATCGCGTTGTTCTTCATCCTAATCGCGCTACTTTGTTACCTGCTCAATAGCACGAATGTCCCTTGGACACAGGTTGTGCCCGAGCCGTCTTCGGCACCCGTTGCGCCCGCACCCCACTAATTGGAGAATCGCATGCACCCCGAACTCATTCCCACCATCCGCGCCATGACCACCCCCGGCAAGGGCCTGCTCGCCATGGACGAAAGCACGCCCACCTGCCACAAGCGTTTTGCCGCGCTCGGCATACCGCAGACGGAGGAATACCGCCGCGCGTGGCGTGAGTTGATCGTGACGACTCCCGGACTCGGCGAAGGGATCAGCGGGGCGATTTGCGTCGAGGAAACGCTGCGGCAAAAAACGAAGGACGGACGGCCGTTCGTGCAGTGCCTGCAAAAGGCGGGCATCGTGCCGGGCATCAAGGTCGACAAGGGCGCGCACGCGCTGGCGGGATTTCCCGGCGAGAAAGTGACCGACGGCCTCGACGGCCTGCGCGACCGGCTGAAGGAATATTTCGAGCTGGGCGCGCGGTTCGCGAAGTGGCGCGCGGTGATCATCATCGGGGAAGGCATCCCGACCAACGGCAGCCTCGAGGCGAATTGCCACGCGCTGGCCCGCTACGCCGCGCTGTGCCAGGAGGCCGGCATCGTGCCGATCGTCGAGCCGGAGGTGCTGATGGATGGCGCGCACACGCTGCAGCGCTGCGCGGAGGTTTCCGAGGAAACGCAGGTGAAACTTTTCGGCCAGCTCTACGAGCAACGCATCGATCTGCGCGCGACGATCCTCAAGCCCAACATGGTGCTGCCGGGCCTCGAATGCCCCACGCAGGACAGCGTCGAGGCGGTGGCCGATGCGACCGTCCGCTGCCTGCTCAAGACCGTGCCGCACGCCATCCCCGGCGTGGCGTTTCTCTCCGGCGGCCAATCGGCGGAACTGGCCACGGCGCGCCTCAACGCGATGCACGTCCAATATGCCAAGACGCCGTGGACCGTGACGTTCTCCTACTCGCGCGCGACGCAGCAGCCGGCGCTCGATCTCTGGCTCGGCAAGGACGAAAACGTGGAAGCCGCGCAAAAGGCGCTGTACAAGCGCGCGAAGCTGAACGGCCTCGCGCAAAAGGGCGAGTACAAGCCCGAGATGGAAAAGGCGTAGCTTACGCCCATGCCGCTGCGGCGCTTTGCGGGACAGGGCATTTAAGTAACCGCAAAACGCATCGGATGTTCGAGCAGCATATGGCTCTCTTGGGAGGTAAAGCGCCCCAAGAAGGCGGTGGCACGAGGCGTGCGCCCCTGTAAGGATGAAAACGTCTCGAATGACCTTCTCGCCACGCGAACTCCGGCTGGCGCGATTTTTCCTTGTCGGATTTGCATTGTCCCTTGCGCCCTTGGGCGCGCAGACGGCACCGCAACCCGCGACCAGCGGAGCCACCACGCCGGGCAGCGCTGCTTCCAGCGTTACCTCGCCGCCACACGCGAACACGTCGTTCTACAACACGCCGAGCACCGGCACGACCACGACGATGAGCCCCACACCCACCACGCCTCCCGCCGGCACGGCCAAGACCGGAACGGTCAGCCCCAACGTGGATGCCGGCGGTGGCTCCGGCAGCGGGCAATCCGGCGGCGGCAGTGCGCCCGCGAGCCCGTAACCGCGGGCCTTCGTTCCGCGCGTTTCCGCCCCGGATTTATCCCGGCACCGGGACGTGCGGGCTGAGGTTCATTTTCAGGATTTCGATCAACTCCGGGTCGTTGTAGGCAAAATCGTCCGGAATGTGCAGACAGACGAGCCGCTTCCCCGCCAGAGCCTCGGGGAATTTCCGCTGCAAATAGTCCCGATGCTTCGTTTCCATGACGAAGATCCAATCCGCCCAGCCGAGCAGACCTTCCGTGACTCGCCGCCGCGCTCCGGAGTCGGTGCCGGCTGATTTCGCGATGAAGCCGGGGAAATCTTCGTAGAGATTTTCCGCCGTGGGACTGCGCTGCAGGCCCATGCTGCAGATAAAAAGGAGATGGACGGCTTGCGGGCCTTGCGGGCGGGCCATCGATCAACTCTCGCGGTGTTGCGACGCGGTGGCCGCAGTCGCATCTTCGTCCTCTTCCTCAATCTCGCGGCGCATGGCGCGGGAGAGGAACGGCCGGAAGAAGCCGTAGAGCAAATAGGAGACGAACAGCACGGCGGGCATCCACGTGTGATAGACCGCCGTGAGCAGGAGCACGACCACGAAGCCGACAAATTTCGGCAGCGAGAACTGCGTGCGCAGGTTGAAGCCCTTGAAACTGGGGTACTCGAACTTGCTGAACATCATGAACGAGAGAAAGACCATGAGCCCGGCGAGTCCGACGTCAGCGTAGCCGGCCTTGAGTTGCTCTTCCGTGTCGTAATTGGAGATGATGAGCAGCGTGATGGAGGAGATGACGCCCGCGGCGGCGGGAATGGGAAAGCCGGTGAAGTCGCGCGTGCCGGTGCCGAGATTATAGGTCGCGGCGATATTGAACCGCGCGAGCCGCAGCGCGCCGCAGACCAGGTAGAACCCGGCGATGAGCCAGCCGACCTGGTGCGGAATGTTGTGGAGCACGACCTTGAAGAGAAGCAGCGCGGGCGCGACGCCGAAACTGACGACATCCGCGAGCGAATCGAATTCGCGGCCAAAGGGGCTCTCCTTGCCGCCGAGGCGCGCGAGCCGGCCGTCGAGCAAATCAAAAACGCAGGCGGCGAGGATGCAGTAGATGCTGACGAGGTAGGTGTGCTGCCAGTTTTCGCCGCCGGTCTCGCGCTGGAAAGTGGCGTCGATGATCTTCAGCACGGCGAGGAAGCCGAAGATGAGGTTGCCCGCCGTCATCAAGTTCGGCAGGAGAAAAATCTTGCCGGGATTGGTGGTGGTGCGATCCGGGGGCGGGCTCATTGGAGTTACAACAAAACGCCACTGTAGTGCAAAAGCCAGCGGCATGCACGCATTAGGGCAAAGGGATAAGGGCAAAAGGCAAAGGGACTGCAAAAGAGCCTTTGATTCCGTCCCTTATCCCTTTGCCCTTTACCCTTTGCCCTTTTACCCCGGCCAGCGCGCGATCGGCGTCGCGGCGCCCTGGACGCGGTCGCCGATCTTGACCAGCACGGTGCAGTCGACCGGGAGGAAAACTTCCGTGCGCGAGCCGAAACGGATCATGCCGAACCGCTGGCCGCGCTGCAGCGGCGTGCCCTCGCCGGCCCAGGCGACGATGCGCCGCGCGATGAGGCCCGCGATCTGCCGCACCGCGACGTCGCCGTGCGGAGTCTCGAGCCACCAGGAGCGGCATTCGTTGAGCTGGCTGGATTGCGGGTGGCGCACGTCGAGGAATTGGCCCGCTTTATAAATGGTGCTTTTCACCGTGCCTTCGCAAGGCGTGCGGTTGATGTGGACGTCGAACACGGAAAGGAAAACGGCGACGCGGATCATGGGCCCGAGATGAAAGTCGGGCTCCTCCATTTCGTCGATGCCGACGACGAGGCCGTCGGCGGCGGAGACGATGATGCTTTCATCCGCGGGGACGAGGCGCTCGGGATCGCGGAAGAAGTAGAGGACGAACATCAGTAGGAACGCGAGAACGAATCCCAACGCGCCGACGGGCACCCATAACCAAAACCACGTTGAGGGTACGTTGGGAAGGACAATGAAAATCACACCGGCCATAAGAACGGCCAGCGGAATGCCGAAACGGAGCATCTCCTTGCGCGCAGAAGGCATATTTGCCATCGGCGCATACTGCCGGGCGAACGCGGATCGCCAAATCAAATTCGCGCCTGCAGTTGTGGTAGCCGTCGACCTCCGGGCGACGGGCTCGTTGACGGTCGCACGCTCTATTGATGTTGCGATTACCAACTCGCCCCGCGCCCGGAGGTCGCGGGCTACCCAGCATGACCGGCGCAAGCCGCGCCCTCGCGGGCGCAGCTACGACTTCCGGGCGATGGCGACTTTGCCGGTGCGCGTGAGATCGATGATGCCGAAGGTCTCCATCAGCGTGATGAACTTCGTCACCTTCGATTCGTTGCCGGTGATCTCGATGGTCAGCGTCTTGGGCTGCACGTCGACGATCTTGGCGCGGAAGATGTCGCAGATCTGCATGACCTCGGCACGGGCCTTGGCATCGACCTTCACCTTGAGCAGCACGAGCTCGCGGTCGACGTATTCGCCCTCGTGGAAATCGGTCACCTCGATCACGTCGACGAGCTTGTTGAGCTGGCGCGTGACCTGGTCGAGCACGCGGTCATCGCCGACGACCACGATCGTCATGCGCGAAGTGTCAGGACGATGGGTGGGGCCGACGTTGAGCGTATCGATGTTGAAGCCGCGACCGCTGAACAGGCCAGCGATGCGCGTCAGAACGCCGAAACGGTTCTCGACCAGGACGGTGATGGTGTGACGCATAGCCCTCCATCGAAGAAGAAGCGGGCGCGGCGGTCAAGGGGGAAGGACGGGATAACGGAATTAACGGAATGACTGAAATGGGATTCTGGACAAAACCCTTCGGTAAATTCCGTCCATTCCGTTATTCCGTCACTCCCATCCCGAAAGGAAAACAGGCGCTGATCTTGCGATCAGCGCCTGTTACCAAGGAGGAGAATGAATGAAACTTACATAGGAATAGACCCGCCCCAGGAGCCGATGTTCAAAGAAAAAGCGAAATTCTGAAGGAATTTTCGCGACCTTTGCAACTCGTTATACGTTAACGGCATCCGGCTGACGAATCATCCGGTCCAAATCGCGCATCTTCAGGTCGGGGAACGGAAAACTGCGTTCCCAGTGGGACATCACGCGGCTGAGGCCGCAACTGAGCAGGTTGAACCGCCAGCGAATCGACTGCACGAGGTAGGGGTTGAAGCTGTAGAAGCCGAGGAACTTCTTGTCCTCGAATTTTTCCGCCTTGTTGACCTGCTTGCAGAGGAGGACGGCGCGGGTCTTCGGGCTGTCGAAGAGGACGAGCCAGTAGCGCAGGAGCTTGGGGTCGTCGGCCACGATGAAGTCGACCTTGCCGCACTTTTGCGGCGGCTTGCCGCAGCCCCAGACGCGCACGGCGTCAATGTCCTCGGCCAGGCTCATATAGCGCGTCTTGTGCGGCAGGAAATTGTCGAAGTTCTGGAACGTGGCGATGAGCTCGCCCTGGCGCTCCTCGCCCGCGACGTCCTCGATGGCGTAGCTGATGGCCAGCATCGCGTCGGCGTCCATGACGTGATGGAGGTCGCTGTCCGGGATGGTGACGAGATCGCCAAGGCGGACCTTGTCCTGCGACCGGCCGTGATGAACGGCGACGGCCTTGGAGCAACGGTGAAAATGGTGGTGATAAGGCTTGAGCTTGGCCTTGAACCTTTTCGTGGTGGCCTTCTCGCAGCTCGTTTTTGCTAACATAAGATAACTAATTACGTGTTCGGGTAAGAAAGCCTAATCGGTGATTTCAGCAACCCTTTTCTTAGCACTTCCTTGTAAATGGACAAGGATTCATCGTGGTGCCACCGAGAGACGCAAAGGGACTCGCGTCCTCACCGCGACACCGCTAGCCTCGCCGGATGGCGGGTGATTTTTATGGCGCGTTCGACCGGGAGTGCCTGGTCGATGACTTCAACAGCAAGCGCGCGGAGGATTACCGCTCGGTCTTCCACCAGGACCGCGACCGGATCATGTTCAGCCCGGCGTTCCGGCGGTTGCAGACGAAGACGCAGGTCTTCCAGGCCGGCGAGTACGATTTCTACCGGACGCGGCTGACGCATTCGCTGGAGGTTTCGCGCATCGCGGAATCGATCGCGATCTGGCTGCGGCACGCTAATCCACAAGTCGTCATTGACCTGCACCTGCTTGAGGCGATCTGTCTCGCGCACGACATTGGCCACCCACCGTTTGGCCATGCGGGGGAGCGGGCGCTCAACCAACTGATGGCCGAGCACGGCGGCTTCGAGGGCAACGCGCAGACGCTGCGCATCCTCACGCGTACGATCTACGATGGACGCGAGGGCCGCCGCGGCATGAGCCCAACACGCGCGCTGCTCGACGGCGTTCTCAAGTACAAGCGGCTGTATCAAAAGGGCGACCCGAACCACTTCATCTATCAGGACCAAGCCGGCATCCTCGAGTTTTGCTTCGGAAAATCGAACCCCGATCCAGCGCTTAAGAGCATCGAATGCCAGATCATGGACCTCGCCGACGACATCGCCTATTCGTGCTTTGATATCGTCGATGGCACGAAGGCGCGTTTCCTCACGCCCGAGCGGCTCGAGGCCCGCGCGGCCAGGGAAGAAGGTGTCGAGCGGGCCCATCTTGCCGTGCTGCGCGAGTGGATGATCGCGGACAAGCTTCAGCCCAAGATTAACGGGCTCATCGGCGAGTTGATCAAGAGCGCCTCGCTGCAGGAACAAACGGTTTCGGCGCCGAAGGAGACCAATCGCCATTCCTTCAAGCTCGTCATTACCGAGGAAGCGAAAGCGAAGATTAAGTTGCAGCAGTCCCTTTGCCGCGTTCTCGTTTACGGCTCCAGCGCTCTGCAGCAAATCGAATACAAGGGCGGGAAGATCCTCCAGAAGCTCACGGAAATGCTTTTTGAGAATTACCTGGGCGCCACCATTAAGCCGGTTCGGCTCGTGCCGGAGGACGTTCACCGGCGCGTGCTCGACCAAGAGGACATTTCGACTCGTGCCCGGCTCCTCTGCGATCATCTCTCCGGCATGACCGATGCCTACGCGCTGCGCAGCTACAAGCGGCTGCTTGATCCGGATTATGGATCGATCTCGGAGCTGATCTAACGCAACGATGGTAGCCCGGACAACTTGTTGTCCGGGTGCGCACAGCGCACAAGAAGCAGCCCCTTCAAGCGCGCACCGTTCGGCTGCTTCTTGTGGCCCCGCTGGTGCGGGACCACCCCGACAACAAGTTGTCGGGGCTAGCCCCACTACGTTACCGCGACGAAATTGCTCTACAAATCGCGGGCAACCTCTCTAATTTGCTGATCGTCTCCTTCGCATGAGTCTCTCCACTGTTGCCGGGACCCTCCAGCCGGATCCGGTCCTCGCCAAATTGCCGCCTTCCAAGCCGGAACGCTTCCAGCGCTCGGATTGGATTGCGGCCGCGATCACGTTCCTCGTCACATTCGGCGTCTATTTCGCCACGCTGGCGCCCAATGTCGGCCTGCTGGACTCGGGCGAGCTGATCACCGCGGCGGCGAAGTTCGGCGTGGGCCATCCGCCCGGCTATCCGTTCTGGACCATGTGCGGCTTCGCGCTCACGCACCTGCTGCCCTTCGGCAACCTGGCGTGGAAGATGAACCTGCTCGACGCCATCTTCGGCGCGCTTTCCAACGCGGTGCTCACGCTGCTCATCTGCCATTCCGGCCGCTGGCTGCTGCAACGGTGGACCGAGCCGGAGCACCAGGCCGCCGTGCGCCCGTACGTTTTCTACGCCGGTATCATGGGCGGCATGGTCATCGGCTTCAGCGACGTGATGTGGAGCCAGGCGGTGATCGCCGCCGTGCACGGCACGCTCAACGCGCTGTTCATGAATCTGGTGCTGCTCTTCTTTTACTTGTGGATGATCGAGCCGCAAAAGACGCACCGGCTCATCTTCAGCGTTTTCATCTTCGCGCTCGGCCTGACCAATCACCACACGCTGGTGCAGGTCATCCCCGCGTTCGTTTTCGTGGGCGCGCTGCTCGTCGACCTCGAGCTGACCGTGCGCAACAAAGCGAAGGGCCCGCCGATGGGCATCTTCTTCGCGGTCCTCATCGCGGTGTGCCTCTTCAGCCTGTCGCTGCTCGTCTACATCAGCTGGCTCGCGGGCAACGGCACCGATCCGCAGGGCGCAAACGAACTGCAAACGATCAGCCAGTACATGGCCCGCGGCATCTTCGTGGTAACCGCCGTTGTGTCATTCTGCTACGTGCGGGAATTCAAGACGCGCCTTTTTTCCCTCGGAGCGCTGACTGCGCTGGCCGTTTTTGCCTTCGCTTACTACGTGCTGGACCCCGGTCTCGACAAGCTCGAGCGCTACACGTGGGCAACCGCGCCGCATTGGTACCTGGTTGGCAGCTTCACGCATCCGGGCTGGCTGCAGGGCCTGGTCGCCAACGCACATCCCGTCGCGCCGCAGAACGTCGGCGCGCTGCTGGCCGAGCGCATCGTCTCGATGCCCTACGTCTGCGCCACGATTTTCCTCGGGGCGGTCGCGCTCGGACTTCTTTACACCTCGACGCTCAACCGGCGGCTGGTCATCGGCGTGTTCCTCGTCGGCTGGATCGGCCTGTCGCCTTACGCCTACGAGCCCATCGCCGCGAGCACCTCCCCGCCGATGAACTGGGGCGTGCCGAGTTCGCGCGGCGGATTCTATTACTCCGTCTCGCGCGAGCAATATCCCAAGAGCCTGCCCACGCTGATCAAGAGCACGTTCGGCAAGCGCCTCGGCGTGATCGATCCGAACGCGCAGCTCGATGCCACCATCGGCCTGCCCGATTACTGGGGCCGGCTCGGGAAGTCGTTCTATTACTACGGCGACAATCTGCAGCTCAACTTCACCGTACCGCTGATCTTTCTCACGCTGGCCGTGCTGATCTATATCCGGCGCTGCGACTGGCCGCAGATCAACTGGTACATCTTCCTCGCCGCGGCGTTTTTCCTCGTCGGGTTCATGCTGCAGATCATCGCGCCGCAGGAGAGCTTCGATTTCGAGCGCAACCTGCAATACAAGGTCTTTCACCTGCAATCGCACTGCATTTTTGTGCTGCTGATGGCCTACGGCGCGCTCGCGCTGATGGTTTTCCTGCACGAGTTGATGCCGGAAGTCCCGCAGCGCTTCGGCGTCGTCGGCTTCGGTCCGCCCGCGTTGTTCCTCTCGCTCCTGCCGCTCTGGAGCAACTTCGACGCCTGCAGCCAGGCCAACCATTGGTTCGGCTACTATTATGGCGCGGACATGATGCGCGACATGAAGCCGAACGCGGTCTACTACGGCGGCTCCGATCCCGGCCGCTTCGTGCCGACCTACATGGCCTTCGTCGAGAGCCAGCAGCCCGACGCATGGAAAGCCGACTGGGTGATTTATCCCGATATCGCGAAGAAAGCCGGCCACGGCTTCGATCGTCGCGACGTGACCGTCATCACGCAAAACGCGCTCTGCGATAATTATTACGCGCAGTACATCCGCGACCAATATGATCCGCGCTTCCGGCCCAAGACGTGGACGCCGCTGGAGAAATGGCTCGGCCGCGACCAGGCCTATCCGAAAATTCCCGTGACCTGCGTGAGCAACGACGAGTTGCGCGCCTGTTGGGACGAGTACGCGCGCCAGCCCGACGTGGTCGAGCGCATGGCGCGCGGCGAGCCCGAGCTGCGCCCGGGCAGCAACGACGTCTTCGACATCAACGGCATCGTGGCCAAGCGCATCTTCGACCAAAACAAGAAAGACCACACGTTTTACCTCGAGCAGAGCGTGCCCATCGCGTGGATGTACCCGTACCTGCTGCCGTTTGGCCTCATCTTCCAGCTCAACCCCGAGCCGATGGACAAGCTGCCCGCCGATGCCGTCGCCGCCGACCGCAAATTCTGGGACGGCTACAGCCAGAAGCTGCTCACCGACCCGCATTATCGCGTCGACAACGACGCCGTGCTCGTCTTCGCCAAGCTCTGCTTCTGGCATGCTGATCTCTATCGCTGGCGCGCGATGGAGCCCGAGCAGGAGTATTTTCTGCACATGGCGCTGCGGCTTTGCCCGCAATTGCAGGACGCCGTCTACTCGCTCAGCCGCCTCTACGCGGACCACGGACGCTTCGACGATGCCATCGGCGTCGTTCGGCAGGCGGAGCTCGACGATCCGCGCAACGAGGCCTACCCCAACATCCTGAACGGCCTTGACCAGGAACGCGCCTATGGCGAAACCGAGAAAGGGATGAAGGCGGACCTCGCGAAGAATCCCTATGACGTCGATCTCAACCTGCAGCTCGCGCGGCTCTACGAGAACGAGGGCAAGTTCCCGCAGGTCAGCGACACGCTGCGTACCGTGGCCGGCCTGACCAACTGGAACCACGACACGATGGCGCCGGTCATCGGCTACTACGTGCAGGTGCGCAACTACGACGCGGCGATCGCGTTCATCGAGGCGCGCGCGAAGATCGACACGGCGAACTCGAAGCTCTACTACGACATGGCCGTGCTCCACGCGATGGAGGAACAGGCCGAGCCCGCGCTGAAGAACCTCCAGCAGGCCATCGTGCTCGATCCGACCAACGCGCCGCTGGCCGCGAAGATGGACCCGAATTTCGGCGCGCTGCACGAAGACCCGCGCTTCCAGCAACTCGTCAATCAGCCGCCCACCAACGCCGCGCCGGTGAAGCCCGCGAAGAAGCGCTAGGCAGGTGGCCGCGGCCGGACTACTTTCCCGGCGCCGACGCGATGGGTTAGTCGCGATGTGCGCCCTTCGCAGCTAACCCGCACGGCACAAGTCACTCGCAAGCCGCTCGTTTGCTTAACGCTCCCGCGGCCTTAAGCTTAAACCTAATGACCGCACGGAACGGACACCCCATGACCAGCTCCAAACCGAATCATCGCTATCTGGTCGCGAGCGACTTCGACCAGACCCTGAGTTTCAACGACTCCGGCCGCGTCCTGGCCGACATCATCGGCGTCCCCAACTTCGAGGACAAGGTGAGGGGCCTCGCCGGCACGCATCTCGTGCAACAGGGCGCGGAGCTCGCCTACCTGCTGCGCCACGACCCCGATTTCCGCGGCGTACGCACCGAGCACCTCGTCGAGGCGGGCAAGCGCGTGCGGCTGAAGAACGACGTGGCCCTGCTGGCGCGCATGCTCGGCGAGGGCGTCGAGGGCGCGAGCTTCGACTTCGTCGTCATCTCCGCCGCGCCGCGCGAGGTCGTGCAGTCCGCGCTCAAGGGCATCGTGCCGCCGGAGAATGTGTTAGGAACCGAGCTCGCCTACGACGGCAGCACGCGCGAGATCAACCGCGTCGAGCGCGTCACCGCCGGCTACGGCAAGGTCGTCACGCTGGAGGAGCAGGAGCTCCGCTTCGAGATCAGCCCCGACCACTCGATCTACATCGGCGACGGCAGCTCGGACCTCTATGTCATGCACCACGTCAACAGCCGCGACGGCCTGACCATCGCCGTCTCCGAGAGCAAGGACATCGGCCGCATCGCCCGGCGCACCGTCCTCAGCGACAACGCCACCAGCGTGCTCACCCCGATCCTCGAGGACGTCCTCGGCTGGAACGCCGCCGCCATCCGCGCCCACTACGCGCGCCACGGCCTCAGCGTCCTCGGCTGGGACAAAGTGCGTACCGACTGGCTGACGTTGCAGCCCATGGCCGTGCCGGCGGATACGCTCGCCGAGGTGTAGCGCCATAGGGCCTATAAGACTTATAGGACCCGATTCAGGAAATCCGCCTAAATCCTATAAGTCGTATTTGCCCTATAGGTCCTATAAGTCCCTGCCTGAAAAAAAGTACAACTTTCTTCTTGCGTTTGACTGACTAGTCAACTAACTTGGACGCATGAAGCAGGAAAGCGAAAGCAAACGGAAGCTCCTCGAGGCCGCCATCGACCTCATCTGGAAGAGCTCCTATGGCGCGGTCAGCGTGGATGATATCTGCGCGCAGGCGGGCGTCAACAAGGGCAGCTTTTACTATGCTTTCAAGAGCAAGAGCGACCTGGCCGTGGCGGCGTACGAGCGCTACTGGGAAAACAAGCGCGCCAAGATGGACGCCATCTTTTCGCCGCAGGTCCCGCCGCTCCAGCGCCTGGACAACCTCGTCGAGGCGGTCATCGCGGACCAGACCAGCCGCTACAAGGAATACGGCAAGATGCCCGGCTGCCCCTTTTGCTCCATCGGCTCGGAAGTCGGCACGCAGGATGAAAACATCCGCGCCGCGGCGGACCGCATCGGCGTCAAGATGGCCAAATACAACGAGTCGCTCATTCGCGATCTCGCCGCCGAGGGCCTGATCGAAACGAACAACCCGGCCGAGCTTTCGCAGGAAATGTGCTGCTACCTCACCGGCGTCCTGATGCAGGCCAAGATCGAGAACAGCCCGAAGCCGTTGGACCGGCTCAAGCACGGCATCCTTCGCCTTCTCGGACTCAAGGCCCAGCCGCTCGCGGCCCACGCCTGATACGCCTGATTCGCTTGATACGGATATTCAAAACCTTTTTTGCACTGTCACTATACCAACTAGTCAACTTTAATAGCCAAAGATAGCAATGGAAACCCACACCATGACATCCAACACCAGCTCCGCCAAGAGCAGGACCGTGGCCCTGCCGCAGTTCACCAAGAACGCCATGCCCGACGGCAAAACGCCGGCCAAGAGTTCCGAGGTCAACGCGCTGGTCGATGCGATGTGGAACGGCATGGTCTTCGGCCCCTACCTGGTGCCGCTGTCCCGCCGTGTTGAGTAATTTCGTCGTAACCAGGAGAACCGGAGGAATCCCCATGAAAACCTTGCTGCAAATCATCGCCGCGCTCGTCGTCATCGGCGCCGTCGCGGGCGGTGCCTACTATTATAATACCAAGCCGGCCGCCGGGCCCGGCGCGGCCGCGGCCGCTCCCGCCAGGCCGCCCACGCCCGTGAGCGTCATCACGCTGAACGAGCAAAACGTCCGCCTCTGGTCGGAATTTTCCGGCCGCATGGCCGCCGTCGACTACGCCGAGATCCGGCCCGAGGTCACCGGCCGCATCACCGAGGTCCGTTTTCAGGACGGCCAGGAGGTGAAGGCCGGCGATATCCTCTTCGTCATCGACCCGCGCCCCTACGCCGCCGTGGTCGAACATGACCAGGCCGCGCTGGAATCGGCCAAGTCGCAGCTCGTGCGCGCCAATCAGGACGAGGAACGCGGCAAGGCGCTCATCGCCTCGCACGCCATCGCGCAAAGCGACCTCGATACGTGGAACAACAACGTCCGCACCGCGCAGGCCAACGTGGACGCCGCCGACGCGCAGCTCAAGCAGGCGCAGGTGGACCTCGAGCACGCCTACGTCACCGCGCCGATCAGCGGCCGCGTCAGCCGCGCGGAAATCACGCTCGGCAACGTGGTGCAGGCGGGCCTGAACGCGCCGTTGCTGACCTCCATCGTCTCGCGGGACGGCATCTACGCCGACTTCGAGGTCGATGAGCAGACCTACCTCGACTCCATCCGCGCCGCCGCCATCGGCAACGCGCAGGAGCAGAAAATCCCCGTCGATCTCGTCGCCGGCAACGACACCACGCATGTCTACCACGGCTACATGCAGAGCTTCGACAACCGCATCGACGCGGCCTCGGGCACGATCCGCGCCCGCGCGAAGTTCGCCAATGAGGACGGGTCGCTCGTCCCCGGCATGTTCGTCTCGGTGCGCCTGGCCGCCAGCGCGGACCGCCGCGTCCTGCTCGTGCCGGACCGCGCCATCGGCTTCGACCAGAGCAAGAAGTTCGTCTACGTGGTCGATGCCGGGAACAAGGTGAGCTATCGCCCGGTGGACCTCGGCAAGTCGGTCGGCGAGCTGCGCGTGGTCGAGGGCGGCCTCAAGCCCGGCGACCGCATCATCGTCGATGGCACGCAATTCGTGCACCCCAACGACACGGTCGACGCGAAGGAAGTCGCCGCGGTCATGCTGCCGACGGAAAACGATCCTCAGGTCGCGAACAAATAACCGGTCGCCGTCGCGCGCTGCGCGGCGGCCCGAATAACGGGTATTTCTCGCATGAACTTTTCGCGCCACGTAGCCGCGCCCGTAAGGGCGTGGATGCTTCCCACGTCCGGCCACGGCCTCACGGCGGCGGCCCCGATTTCGATCTTCAGCGCCTTTCGTAGCCGCGCCCGTGAGGGCGTGGACTTTTCCCTTCGCCCCTCCACCGCCTCACGGCGGCGGCTACAATCATGAATCTATCCCGCTTCTTCATCGACCGGCCGATCTTCGCCGGCGTCATCTCGTTCGCGATTTTCCTGGCGGGCCTGATCTCGATGTTCCAGTTGCCGATCTCGGAATATCCCGAGGTGGTGCCGCCGACCGTGCTGGTCAGCGCACAATTCCCGGGTGCGAACCCGAAGGTGATCTCCGAGACGGTCGCCACGCCGCTGGAAGAGCAAATCGCCGGCACCGAAGGCATGCTCTACATGTACTCGCAGGCATCGAGCGATGGCATTCTCACCCTGACCGTCACCTTCAAGCTCGGCACCGATCCGAATCTGGACCAGCAGCTCGTGCAGAACCGCGTGAACCAGGCGCTGCCGCGTTTGCCGCAGGTCACGCAGCAGATCGGCGTCACCACGACGAAAAGCTCGCCGGACCTGACCATGGTCGTGCACTTGATCTCGCCCGACAACAGCCGCGACATGCTTTACCTGCGCAATTACGCGACGCTGAACGTGAAAGACCAGCTCGCCAAGATTCAGGGCATTGGCCAGGTCAGCCTCTTCGGCTCGGGCGATTACGCCATGCGCATCTGGCTCGACCCGAACAAGGTCGCCGAGCTGGGCCTGACCGCCGACGATGTGGTCAACGCGGTGAAGGCGCAGAACGTGCAGGCGGCGGCGGGCATCATCGGCGGTCCGCCCTACGGCGACGGCGTCACGCTCCAGCTCCCGGTCAACGCGCAGGGGCGGCTGACCGACGTGGACGAGTTCGGCGACATCATCATCAAGCACACGGCCAACGGCGTCGTGTCGAAGCTGAAGGACGTCGCGCGCATCGAGATCGACGCGGCGCAGTACGGCCTGCGCTCGCTGCTCAACAACCAGCAGGCCGTGGCCATCCCGATTTTCCAGTCGCCCGGCTCCAACGCCATCCAGATTTCTGACGATGTCCGCGCCGCCATGAAGGAGCTGAAGAAGAACATGCCGGACGGCGTCGACTACTCGATCGTCTACGACCCGACCATCTTCGTGCGCGGCTCGATCAAGGCCGTCATCCACACGCTGCTCGAGGCGCTGATGATGGTCGTGCTCGTGGTCATCGTCTTCCTGCAAACCTGGCGCGCGTCGATCATTCCGCTGCTCGCCGTGCCGGTCTCGATCGTCGGCACGTTCGCGGTCATGCACGCCTTCGGCTTTTCCATCAATGCGCTGTCGCTTTTCGGTCTCGTGCTGGCCATCGGCATCGTGGTCGATGACGCCATCGTCGTGGTGGAGAACGTCGAGCGCAACATCGAGGGAGGCCTGACCCCGCATGACGCGACCATTCGCGCCATGAAGGAAGTGACCAGCCCGATCATTGCCATCACGCTGGTGCTTTGCGCGGTGTTCGTGCCCATCGCGTTCGTCAGCGGCCTCACCGGCCAGTTCTACCGCCAGTTCGCGCTGACCATCGCTTTTTCCACCTGCATCTCCGCGTTCAACTCGCTCACGCTCTCGCCCGCGCTGGCCGCGATTCTGCTCAAGGGCCATAACGAGAAGAAGGATTGGCTGACGCGCGTGATCGACTTTCTCCTCGGCTGGTTCTTCCGCGGGTTCAACTGGGTCTTCAAGCGCGGCTCGAAAACCTACGGTTCGGGCGTTGGCCAGATCGTCAACCTGCGCGTGTTCGCCGCGCTGATGTACCTGGCGCTGCTGGCCAGCACCTACTTTGTCTTCCAGCGCGTGCCGCCCGGCTTCGTGCCTTCTCAGGATAAGCAATACCTCATCAGCTTCGCGCAACTGCCCAACGGCGCGACGCTCGACCGCACGGAAAAGGTCATCCGCGAGATGAGCGACATCGCGCTCAAGCAGCCCGGCGTGGAAAGCGCGGTCGAGTTCCCCGGCCTCTCGGTCAACGGGTTTATCGACAGCTCAAGCTCCGGCATCGTCTTCGTCACGCTCAAGCCGTTCGAGGAACGCAAGACGCCGAATCTCTCCGGCCCCGCCATCGCGCAGGCGCTGCAGATGAAATATTTCGGCATCAAGGACGGCTTTGTCATCATTCTGGGGCCGCCGCCGGTGAACGGCCTTGGCACCACCGGTGGTTTCAAGCTGCAGGTGGAGGACCGCAGCGACGCCGGCTACGACGCGCTCGACGCGGCGATGAAGAAGGTCATGGCCAAGGCCATGCAATCGCCGGTCTTCAACCCGGCCGCGGGCGGCCGGCTCTACACCCTTTTTCAGGTCAACACGCCGCAGCTCAATGTCGATCTCGACCGCGTCAAGGCGCAGCAACTGGGCGTGGACGTCCAGGGCGTCTTCGACACGCTGCAGATTTACCTCGGCTCGCTTTACATCAACGATTTCAACAAATTCGGCCGCGTCTATCAGGTCGTCGCGCAAGCGGACAAACAATTCCGCTCCAAGCCGGACGATATTCTCAACCTGCGCACCCGCAACGAAGCCGGCATCATGGTGCCGCTCGGCTCGATGGTGAACATCACCGACACGACCGGGCCGGACAGCACGTCCCACTACAACGAGTACAAGGCCGCCGACTTGAGCGGCAGCCCCGCCGCCGGCTACTCCAGCGGGCAGGCGCAGGCGGAAATCACGAAAATCCTGCACGACACGCTGCCGAAGGGCATGGACTTCGAGTGGACCGACCTGACGTACCAGCAGATTCTCGCGGGCGACACGACGCTGGTGGTCTTCCCGCTTTGCGTGCTGCTCGTTTATCTCGTGCTGGCCGCGAAATACGAGAGCCTCTTCACGCCGCTGGCGGTGATTCTCATCGTGCCGATGTGCATTCTCTCCGCCATCACCGGCGTGTGGCTGACCGGCGGTGACGCGAATATCTTCACGCAGATCGCGCTCTTCGTGCTCGCCGGTCTGGCCTGCAAGAACGCGATCTTGATCGTCGAGTTCGCGCGCGAGCTCGAGATCGAAGGCGAGGAAACGGTGAAGGCCGCGATCCACGCCGCGCGGCTGCGCTTGCGTCCGATCCTGATGACCTCGTTCGCCTTCATCATGGGCACCGTGCCGCTGGTCTTCAGCGAAGGCGCGGGCGCGGAGATGCGCCGTGCGATGGGCGTCGCGGTTTTCTACGGCATGCTGGGCGTGACGTTCTTCGGCCTGCTGCTGACGCCGGTCTTCTACGTCATTTTCCGCGCGCTGGAGAAGATCATCACGCCGAAGTCGGGCGCGAAACCCCGCAGCCACGGCGAAGTCGGCACGCTGAACGATCCCTTCGAGGAAGAAGCGCCTCATCAGGTCGAAGCGCCGGTCGAGGCCTGAGTGACGGAATAACGGAAGGACGGAATTTTTTGATAGGATTAATGTGATTAAAAGGATTTTGGCTGACTGTCTTGCCTCTCTCAAATCCTCTTAATCCCATCAAAACCGGTTTCTCATTCCGTCCTTCCGTTATTCCGTCACTCTTCCCATCACGCGCGAACTTGCTAAGTTTGCCGGATGATTCTCGGCACACCGCTCGACCACTACCTCGATCCCGGAGAACAGCTCGTCTGGAGCGGCCGGCCGAAGCAGGGCGTGCGGCTGCAGGCCGCGGACGCTTTCATGATTCCGTTCAGCCTGATGTGGGGCGGCTTCGCGTTCTTCTGGGAAGCCAGCGTTTTGGGCCTGACGCCCTCGACGGCGAACCACGCTCCCGGACACCAGCCGCCGCTCTTTTTTGCCCTCTGGGGCATTCCCTTTTGCCTCGTGGGTCTTTACATCATCTTTGGTCGTTTCTTCTTTGACGCGTATGCGCGCGGCAAGACGTGGTATGGCGTCACGGATCGCCGAGTGATCGTGCTGAAGTCGTCGTTCAGCATGAACATCAACTCGATCGACTACATCAACCTGACGAATCTCAATCTCGTCGAGCACAAGGACAACAGCGGCGACATCGTTTTCGGCCTGCCCAATCCTTTCTCCGGATTCGCCGGGAGCGGTTGGCCGCAATCGCGGCGCTACCAGACGCCCGGCTTTTACCTGCTTCCGCAGGCGCGCACGGTCTACAACCTGATCCGCGAGCTGCAACAAAAAGCCCGCGCGCCCCAATGACCTCGCCGACGCTTATTCTCGCCAGCGGATCGCCGCGCCGGCGCGAGCTGCTCACGAAAATGGGCGTGGCGTTCGAGGTGGTGACGGCGGACGTCGAGGAGCACATGCCGGCCGAGACCGACGACGCGCAGAAGCTCGTGGTCCACAACGCGATGCTCAAGGCGCGCGCCGTGGCGAAGCTGCATCCGCAACGCTGGGTGCTCGGCGCGGATACGATCGTGGTGCTCGACCGCCGCGTGCTTGGCAAACCCGCGTCGCTCGATGTCGCGCGCGAGTATCTCGCCGCTCTCAGCGGCCACACGCACCAAGTCGTCACCGGCTGCTGCCTCATTTCGCCGCAAGGGGAACCGGCGCTGTTCTCCGATACCTCGCGCGTCTTCTTTCACGCACTAGCGAAGGCGACGATCGACAAGTACCTCGCCGCCGTGCACGTCCTCGACAAGGCCGGCGCGTATGCGCTGCAGGAGCACGGCGAGTGGATCATCGCGCGCGTGGAGGGCTCGCGCGACAACGTGCTCGGCCTGCCCACCGAGCGGCTGTCCGAGATGCTGGCGCGGCGCGGGCTGCTCTGATTTCCCATGCGTAGTTTCTTCTATCCCCTCACGCATTTTCTTCTCGCGGGATTGCCGCGGGTGGCTTCGCGCCTGCATCAAAGCGGTCTCGAGAACGTGCCCGCCACCGGGCCGGCGCTGCTTCTGGCCAATCACATCAGCCACTTCGATCCGCAACTGCTCGCCTGGGGCCTGAAGCGCCGCATCAGTTACATGGCCGACAAATCGCTGCTGGAAATTCCCGTGCTCGGCTGGATGATGCGCCAGTCCGGCACGTTTCCCATCGACCGCAGCAAGCCGATGGACCGCGCCGCCCTGCGCACCGCGATGGACCGGCTCCGGGCGGGCGACATCGTCGGCATTTTCCCGGAGGCCGGCATCCGCCACGGGAAACACGCCGTGCTCGGCGGCGAAGCGGAGCTGCCGGTCGGGACCGCGGGCCTGTGGCAACTGATGAACGTGCCGGTCCTGCCCATGGTCATCCTGGGTTCGGACCAGCTCTACTCGCTCAAGAAGTGCATCCGCCGCCCGCGGGTTTTTGTGCGCGCGGGCCAGCTGCTTCCGCCGGACAAGGACGCGCCCCGCGAGGAAATGCGCGACCGCATCGTCGCCGCGTGGCGCGAGCTCCACGACGGCATCCTCCGCGACTACAACCTCCACTCCGACGAGCTCCCGCAAAGCGCTCACCAGCGCTGGGGCAAGCCCGAGCCCGAGTTCGTCCAGCGCAAGGTCCTTCCGCCGGCGAATCGGCAGGACTAACAGGACTGAAATTAGACAGGATTAATAGGATTAAGATGATAGTTGGGAATGCCTACCCCAATCCTCTGAATTCTCTGAATCCTGTCAAAAATACCCCTCATTCCATTCCTCCCATCATTCCGTCACTTCCTCTCATTCCGTTAATTTGGAAAACTTGGAAATTTGGTTATGCTTCACTCGATGCAGGACCTCGGTAAATTCCTCTTCATCGCGGGCATCGTCCTCGCGCTGGCCGGGGCGTGGCTTTGGTCCGGAAGGGGCACGGGATGGCTCGGCCGGCTGCCGGGTGACTTCTCCTATCAAAAGGACGGCCTGCATGTCTATTTCCCGGTCGCGACCTGCCTTCTGGTCAGCATCGTCCTGTCGCTTCTGGCCTGGTTCTGGCGCCGTTAAACACGGGAAAGCGTAAAAATTATCCTTGTGACACAATTTTCCTTTAAAAGCGCGGCGTGGGCCAGCAGAGTAAAAGTTGTGAAATGGTTTTTAGTCAGTTCACTCTGTTTGTTTTGCTCGATGGCCGCCGTGCGTGGCCAGGACGCCGCTTCGAAGAATTTTAGCGACGGCATCAACTACTTCAACAACGCGCAGTACGACGACGCGGCCAAGGCCTTCCAGACCGTCATCACCAGTTACCCGTCGTTCCCGCAAATTGACAATGCGTACCTGCTCGCCGGCCGGTCCTTGTTCTTCGCGAAGAAATACAACGACGCCGTCACCATCCTGCAAAAAGAAACCGCGGAAAGCACCAAGCCCGAGTTCCGTGGCGAGGGCCTTTTCCTCACCGCCCTCGCGCAGTTTTCCGCCGCGCAGGAGAAAAGCTCCGGCGGCAGCGTCGACACCGCCGGTTTCACCACCGACGTCGCCACCTTCACCACGCTGATCGACTTCATCCAGAAACACCCCACGCCGAAAAACAACGGTTTCCTCGAGCAGGCGCTCTACTTCCGCTCCCTCGCCAACTACGAGCTCAAGCAGTATGACGCCTCCGTGCAGGACCTCGTCACCCTCACCGGGCCGCAGTATGCGCAGAGCCTCAACCGCCCCGACTGTCTGCTCCAGCTCGGCGACATCTACTTGATCCAGACGAGCAACCTCACCAACGACAAGACCGCCACGCCCGCCGCCATCACCGCTCTCGCCAACAAGGCCATCAGTACGCTGGACCAGGTCATCAGCGATCCGAACGCGCTCGTGCAGGCCAACGACGCCTGCATGTCCAAGGCGCAGGTGCTCGTCATGCTCGCGCAGGCCAACGGCAACACCAGCGATGCGTACCAGAAGGCGCTCGACGCCTACCGCCAGGTCAAGCGCAAGGCCGATCTCATTCCCGCGCAACAGGCGCGCCTGCAGCAACTGCACGCCCTCAACGAGCAACTCGCGCTGCAAAACGCGATGAACCACGCCAGCGGCGGCACCGACCAGATCGCGACGCTCATCGACCGCGAGCAGGGCAAGCTCGACTCGCTGCAGGCCGCCGACACGCCCGATCCGATCATCGAGGCGCTCATCGGCATCGCCCAGTGCTACATCAACATCACCGGCCCCGATGGCAACAAGGAGGCCGACGAGTCGCGCACCATCCTTAACCGCCTGCGCGGGCACGCCAAACTCACGCCCGACCAGCAGAAGAAGGTCGAGTTCACCCGCCTGCTCTCCTACGTCCTCGGCGGCCAGACCGACAAGGCCCGGGCGGCGTTGCAGGAGTATCTCACGAAGAACGCCGGCGACCCGAACGCCGACTCGCTCAGCCTCCAGATCGCCGGGGAACTTTTCAAGCGCGGGGACAACGCCGGCGCGCTCGAACAAGTCAAACAAAGCATCACCAATTACCCCAAGGGCCGCTACGTCGGCGACGCCTACACGCTCGAGGCTGCCATCCTCACCGCGATGGGGCGCACCCAGGATTCGGACGCGGTCGTCGATAAATTCCTCCAGGACAACCCGACCAGTCCGCTCGCCTTCCGCATGCTGCTCACGCGCGGCGAGAACAAGGCCTCCAACGGCGATCTCGCCGGCGCGCTCGAGGATTTCGGCAAGGTCAAGGACGCCACCGCCGCCGCGCCCGAGCTCCAGTCCGGCGCCGCCGCCAGCTACATCCAGACGCTGCAGAAGTTGAACAGGTTTGACGACGTCATCACCGAGGCGAAGAAGTACGAGGAGAAGTATGCCAATCCCGACAACAAGGCACTCCCGGGCGTCATGTTCTACGGCGCGCAGGCCCTCGCGGCCAAGGGCGACCCCGGCGCCGTCGCGGCGCTGCAGGACGTCGCGCGCAAGTTCCCGAAGGACCCCATCATCGCGCCGCTCGCGCTCTACAGCGTCGTCACCGCCTACCAAAAGGCCAACAACCTGACCCTCATGCTGCAGGCGGCGAAAGATCTCCAGGCCGCCTGTCCCACGGCCTACTACCAAATCTTCCTCGCCGCCGACGCCGTCAGCGATGTGCTGATGAAGCAAAAACCGCCGCGCTACGATGACGCCGCCGCGCTCTACGATCCGCTGACCCAGGCGGGCGACGAAACCGTCGCCGCGCCCGCCGAAAACAAGATCGGCGACGTGCGCTTTGCCCAGGCCAAGGCGTTTCACTACCAGTCCCTGCCGCCCGCCGGCACCCCCGGCGCGGCCATCACGCGCGCCGACGCGCAAAAGGCGCTTACCGCCGCCGAGACCGCCTACGTCACCACGCTGAAAAACTGGCCGCGCCAGATCAACGCCGTCGGCGACGCGATCGAGGGC
>Ga0209611_10004680_pt1 | contig 23295 bp, 12 predicted proteins | sample S1TSphgellanicum_3_FD_187693 | JGI IMG/M metagenome (GOLD analysis project Ga0209611, IMG submission 187693) | Host-associated microbial communities from peat moss isolated from Minnesota, USA - S1T2_Fc - Sphagnum magellanicum MG (SPAdes) (version 2) | ecosystem: Host-associated > Plants > Peat... | reverse complement strand
TATGATCTGAAACCCCTGCCACTGTCCGAACTCTACGCAGTCGCGGCCGACTTGCGCAAAAAAGCTTCACGAGCAATAGTTTTGGTCGACGCGGGTTTTTCCGGCGATGCGGGCGCGGCTTCCGCGCTGGCCGCGAAATTTCACCCGCTCGCGGGGCCGAGCGAGGCTTGCACCGGCGTGACTCCCCAGGCTATGGGAGATTCTGCGTTCGCCGCCGTCTCGGATGACCCGCCACGCGCCTCCGTCGTGATAGTCGCCGCTCGCATGGGCGAGGCAGCCTTCGATGATCCCCTGCACGGCGGGGTGGCAACCCGGGCCGTTCTCCAGTGTGTATCAGCCTCGCATACGGGCGCGGAGCTATCCGCGTGCATGCAGCCGCGCATCGATGCCATGCTCAAGTCCGGCGGTGTGAAAGACGCGCAGCATCCGCTGATCGCCGGCGATCTCCTGCCGCCGAGCGTCGTGCTGCCGGCGACTGCGGCGACTGCGGCGACTGCGGCGACCGCGGCCGCTGAGGCGCCTGCTCCTGCCGGCGTCGTGTCACCGGGCGCAGTGCGCTCGACTGCGGTGACGCCGGTTGTGGCGCAGTCGGTGACCGCGATTCCGGCGCAGTCGGTGCCGTGGGGGAAACGCGTCGCGCTGGTCATCGGCAATTCAGGGTTCTTGCATTATCCCAAGCTCAAGAATCCCGCCCATGATGCGGAGGACATGGCTGAACGCCTGCGCGAACTGGGCTTTACCGTCATCGAGCGCACGGATCTGACGTCCCGTCAGATTGGGTCGACCTTGCGGGAGTTTAAGGTCAAACTGCAAGGCGCGGACGTGGCGCTGGTGTATCTCGCCGGACATGGCATGCAGATCAAGGGAGAGAATTATTTCCCCGGCGTCGACGCCGACATTTCCGGCGAGGAGGACATCCCCAACCAGAGTTTGGCGCTGCGCCAGTTGCTCGACATCGTGAGCGACGCGAAGACGCAGTTGAATCTGGTGTTTCTCGATGCCTGCCGCGACAACCCATTTGCGGTCGGGACGCGTTCCGGTTCGCGCGGGCTGGCGCGAATCGAGGCGCCGTCCGGCACGCTGATTTCCTATGCGACGCGGCCGGGCAGCGTGGCGCGCGACGGCGACGGACGCAACGGACTGTACACGGCGCAGCTCCTGGCGCAGATGGCGGAGGCGGCGGATTTGCCGATCGAAACGGTGCTGAAGCGCATGGTCAGCGGCGTCAAGCAGGGCTCGGACGGTCAGCAGGAGCCGTGGTGGGAGGGCAGCATCGAAGGCAACTTTTGCTTCGCGGTTTGCCGCGATTCGGATTCGGAGGGCTACCGGCCGCCGCCGGTCATGGCGGGCAGCGTCGCGCCGGTCAAGCCGGCCCGCATCGGCAAGATCGTCGCCGCGGCACCTGCCCAGGCAACGGCGCATGGGGCGTCTGCACGCGAAGCGCCTGCCCACGAGGCACCTGGCCACGACGCTGAGCTGGCACGCTCCGCGCTCATTGCCGGCGCCGCCGAGCCGTCGCAGGCGGTGGCCGTCAGCATCGACAACCTCCAACCCCTGTATTTTACGCGCGCTCTGTCGCGCAGCGAAAACGGTCGCTTGTTGCGGTTGGTGGGGACGCAGGTGTTCCAACAGCACACGCGCACCACGCCGGGTAACGGAGGCCTGTTCTCGGCGGCGGAGGCGCCGGACGGCACCTTGTATTTTTGCGATGCCACCGAGGCGCGCATCTTCAAGATCGACGCGGATCGCGAGGTCGTCGCCTACCAGCACGATCGGCCGGTCAAGCATCTTGAGTTCGGGCCGAACGGCCATCTGTATTTCAGCAGCGTCATGGGCTCGCGGGACGGAGGTACGATATTCGAATTGGCGGGCTCGAAGGCGGTGCCCTATTACTCGTTGCCGGCGGACAGCATGCCGGCCACCTGGTCCGGCACCTTCGCGTTCGATTCGCATGGAATGCTCTGGCTGAGTTCCGGCGCGATGCGGCCCGCGAGCCTGTATCGGGTGCGCTTTCAGCAGCTGGAAAAAGTTTTCACCACCAGCGAGAGCGGCATCATGGGATTTACGTTCCTGCAGGATGGCAGCATCGCCTATGCCGACAATGTGCGCAGCGTCATCCACTTGACTCTGCCGGACCTGCGGGCGACGCGTATTTTCGAGTCGCCCTATGAAGGCTGGTTGACCGACGTTAAGCCGATCCGCATGGTCAAGCAATAGATTCGCGCACTCCCATGAAAATGTCTCTGACGCTCAAGATCAATCTCCTGTTGATTCCCGCAACCGTGGTGTTGTTGGTGATCGCGTTTGTCGTGGTCAGAAATATCGCCAATCGCACGGCATTCGAGGAAACCGAACAGACGGCGCGTCTGATCATGAGCGCCGCGCAGGCAACATTCGATTACACGGTGGAACAGGTCAAACCGTCCCTCGAGGCCAAGTACGATTTCCTGGTGCAAAGCGTGTCCTCCTACGCGGCGACTGAAACCATCGGCCGCATGCAGCAGCAGTTTCATGACTATCGCTACCATGTGGCGGCGCTCAATCCCACCAACAAACGCGATCAGGCCGATCCCTGGGAGACGTGGGCCATCCAGACTCTCGCACGGGACGAGACCAGCCCGGAGTACACCGAGGTGCGGGACCTGCCGAAGGGCCGGTTCGCGTTCATCGCCAAACCTATCCGCATTACCAACGCGGCGTGTCTGGCCTGTCATTCGGTTCCTGAGGCGGCCCCGGCCACCATGCTCGACGCCTATGGGCGCGACAACGGCTTCGGCTGGAAACTGAACGAAGTGGTCGCCGTCCAAGTGGTCTCGGTGCCCATGTCCGTGGCGCAGGCGCGCGCCGACGGGTTGTTGAAGAACGTGATGATCATGCTGATCGCGGCATTCGTGCTCATGGTGTTGATCGTCAACACCCTGCTGTATGGGGTCGTGGGCCGCCGCATCGGCCGGCTGTCGCGGGCCGCCGACCGGGTGAGCCGCGGCGACGTTGATTCGGAGAGCATCAAGAGCACCGGACACGACGAAGTGTCGGCGCTCGAAAAAGCGTTCGAACGCATGCGGGTGAGCCTCAGTCTGGCGCAGCGGCCGGTCACTGTGTCCACGGGGCGCGGCGACTGGCCGCTGCACGCCGCCACCTTGCAGCGCGTGATCGCGCGGCTCAGTGAGGACATTGGTCCCATGGCGACGCAGTTGGTCGAGCGAGCGGCGGCGAGCGCCGCCTCGCGGGAGGAGTTCATTGCCCGGCTGACGGGGGCGCTCCCCGCCGGGACCGCATCGGAACGTTGGCGGGCGGAATTGGGTCCTTAGCCTTTTCGGTTGGAGGGACCTATGCCGTTCAATCGCTGCGGCCATTTGGCAGAGTCTATTTCCAGTGGGGTGGCGGACGCCGTTTCAAATCTCGCCGAAGCTCTGACCAGTGGCGCTGTTGGCGGCATGTTGCAACATCGAATCCGCCAGATCCAACTCGCGCTCGATCCGTCGCCGCGCCTCATCGCTGAGTTTTCCGGCCACGAATTGCCGGGCAATACTCGCGCGCTCCGCCGTCACCATCTGATGCAGAATTGCCGCCGCGTCGGCCGCCGGTGCACCGTCGAACGTCGCGTCAGCGGTTTGCAAAAAATCCAGGCGGCGATTTTCGTGCAGGTTCCGTAAGTTGGCGACAGAACGCCCCACCGCGCCGTTGGCCTCGAGTCCTTTCAAGCATTCGAGTGCGGCATCGATGGCCTCGACCCGTGCGCTCACCTCGTCGCGCTTGGCGATCTGCGATTCGATGCGACCCGCGGCGTCAAGCTTCAGGAATTTGATGAGCTTGGGCAGCGCCGCTCCCTGACCGATGAGCGATACCAGGATGACGCCGAATGTCACGAACAGTATGAGATTCCGCGCCGGGAATGGTGCTGCGCCGGCCATTTCCGGCACGGACAGCGCGGCCACCAGCGACACCACGCCGCGAATTCCCGTGAAGCCCACGAGGAAAGTTTCCTGCCAGGTTGGCCGTACACGCGATAGCGAGCCCCGGCGCCAGATCGAAGGAAGGTACGACGCCGCAAACACCCAGACGAATCGCATGATGACGACGACCACCACCGTCATGGCCGCCGCGCCGATCATGCGCGACCATTCTCCTACATCGGGACTTTCGATCACGACGCGGAACTGTAGTCCCATCAGGAAGAAGACGATTCCGTCCACCAGAAACACCGCCAGCCCCCAGACGAAGAACCCCTGCAGACGGGTAGCGGCGGAAATCAGCCGCGGACCGTTCCAACTGGTATAGAGGCCGGCGGTGACGGCCGCCAGGACACCCGAGCCGCCGAGAAAATGCGGCGGCCAGAAGGCTGCAAAGGGTGTGAGCAGCGCCAAGATCATCTCGACTTCTGGATCCCGAGCGCCGGCGCGCACGTATAAGCCTCCCGCACCGACGGCGAGGCCCCAGGCAATCTCACCGACCACGACCGCGGCAAAGGTGCCTGCCGCGTGTACGATCGACACGCCGCCGGTGAGCACTGCCCCCACAGCGAAGCTGAACAAGATGAGCGCCGTTGCGTCGTTGACCAGTCCTTCTCCCTCGAGCACAGTCAGGATGCGTTTGGGAACCTCGAGCCGTCGCGCGATGGCCATTGGTGCGACCGCATCCGGTGGTGACACCACCGCCCCCAAAACGAATCCCACCGCCCAGGGAAGGTGCAGCAGCCAATGCGCGGCCGCCGCCACAACCGAGGCCGTGAACAGCACGCAGCCGACCGCCAACAGCATGATCGGACGCAGGTTGCGCTTGAAGCCGCGCCAGCTCATGCCTACCCCCGAGGTATAAAGGAGTGGTGGCAGCAGCACCAGCAGCACGAGATCAGGAGGCACACTGATGCGTGCGAAACCGGGAGCGAAGGCCACCGCCGCACCCATGAGCACCAGCAAGATTGACTGCGGTACGCGCAGGCGCCGCGCCGCCAAACTGGTGACGGCGGTTAGCGCCACCATTATGAAAGCGATGAGCAGGATGCGGGTTTGAAGCATGGTCGCGAATCCGTATTAGCGCGACGGTCGAGACGCGGAGGCGCCGCCGGATCAAAGGCTGGTGGCTGCCTCGATGATGGGAATCTGCAGATAAGAGTCAAACCTGCCGCCTGAGTGAACTGAGTCTGTGCCGACATTCTTAGTTTGCAGCGGTGGCAGCGCCTTCATCATGGGACTGGGGCCGGCGACATTGCCGCCTGGAGGTAGCGGCGGGTCGCTGGATATGATCAGTCGAAGCTGCTCCCCCGCGTGAAACTGTACGGACCACGGCAGCAAGGACACATCGATAGCAACGGCTGTGCCGGCTGGTACGGGATCCGACTTACGGAACGACTGCACGGGCAAGAACTGCGTGCTCCGCTTGTCATCCAGCTGCCGCATCGATACGCGCAGCCGCCCCTCGGAGCCGGGCGGGGGAACCGGGAAGTATTGCCCGACACTTTCTGCAGCGGGAACGAGAAGATTGCCCTGAGAATCTAACTTTTCCACCAAGAGAAAAAGATCTTGCTCGTTGGTGTCTTTCGCCTCGACCCACAAATGCACTTTCAGGTAGCCGGTAATCTGCGTGTCCTTTTCAAAGCGATAAGTGAATTCGACCTGTCCGTCGTTTGCCGGGTAAGTCAGTTCCGTTGCACTCGACACCGGGGCCGGACACAACACCCGCGTATCCCCGTCAAGATATAGCCGGGAATATCGCGTTCCCGGAATCGGCCATGCCGCGTAAGGGACATTGATCTTGTCGGTGCCGCCCGGATCCAGGATCGACATTCTGACGCGGGGGGTCTTCTCCCAACCGTTATCTTGATCCTTCAAGTAACGATCAAAGAAATGCAGCAAATCGATCTGATTGTCGGGATCGTACTGGTCCGTCCATTCTTGACGATTGTTGACCCGAAGCCACTTTTCCACGGACCCAAGCCTGCGAAATCCCTCAAACGTGCCCATTCGATGCAGATCACAGGTGGTGTCGGTTCCTACGTAAGCGGGAACCCGGATAGCCTCGAGATTCGCCGCTTTATCAGCCCAGTAATCGTTCATGATGGGAAAATTCTGCGCCATCAGATCGAATCTCTCCACTTGCTGTTGCCCGGTCAAGGTACTGGCAACGTCACTTGCAAATCGCGTGTCGGGAATGCCTCCGAAGACAAAGCTGTCGCGATAGACATCGGTCATGCCGTTCCACGGTGCGATTGCGCTCAAGTGGGGAGGCTTTTTTGCTGCGATAAACCATTGAGCGATGGCAAGCCACGAGGTGCCATGCAAACCCACCTTACCGTTACTCCAGGGGCGCTCTGCTATCCATTCGATGACATCGTATGCGTCGTCCGCATCGACGCCACCCCAGGCGTGAATGTTTCCTTCCGATTTGTTGACGCCGCGGGGATCGGGATGCACAACTGCATATCCGTGAGCGGCCCAAAAGCCGACATCGGGACCTTCATTCTTATAGATACCCGTGACTTCACCCGCCGGAACTCCCGACGGAAGCTCTTTGGATGGAATGGCTTTTCCATAAGGGCTCCAGGCCACAAGGGTTGGAAGCTTCGCAGATGCAGATACAGAAGCGGGTCTTAAGATGTCGACATAAATCGTCACGCCGTCGCGCAACCGGACGGGGACATCGCGCTCCCAAGAAATATCGCACGAGAGTGGTTTGGCGGCCGGAGGGTACACAGAACCCGCCTTGAGCACAGTAGTCTGGTGACCAAACTCGTAGTCGGCAGCCAAGGGGACGGCGGGGCTGAATTGCACGCCCCACGCGCTCGGATATTCGGCGAGGCGTGACATTACATCGCCGCCGCGTGAGTTGTGTCCGTGCATTCCAGCGAGATGCCGTCAAGAAAACGTGCTGACTTCATACAACTATTCCCAATTCCATTGCAGTTCGTACCTTGCTTTACAAGAATTGCAGCAAAAGCAAGCTACGCGAGATCGCGGCTTACGTATGTGCGTTGGCATACGCATGGTGCCTCGCGCGGCGTGCCCCCCGGCTGTAGCTTGTTGAAGTTTATCCTGGCGCTGCGTGTGGCGCTTCACGCAGCCGGAGGCTGAGTGCTTAGCATGGACTGCCGCTGTGCAAATGTGTCGAACCATTGCGCGGTCTTCGGACTCCTTTCACGCCAACCGAGCGTGGCGTATCGAAAGTCCAGATAGCCCAATGCGCACGCGACCGCGATGCTGCCCGCATCCACGCCCGCGCTCCAGGCCGACACGCGCCGCTCCAATTCGTCGAGCGCGCAGGTGACTTTCGCGAGCTGGCCCTCGACCCAATCGACCCAGCGCAGGTTTTCGGGGCGCGCCGCGTTCTCATATCGGACCAGCACGGCCGCATCCATCAACCCGTCGGCCAATGCCTGGATCGTGAGCACCGACCAACGCGCGGCCCCCTGCGCCGGAATGAGTTGCCCGCCGCCGATGGCGTTGAAGTACTCGCAAATCACGCGACTGTCGTACAGGACGATTCCCTCGTCGGTGACCAGCGCCGGGGCTTTGCCCAACGGATTGCACGCCACCAGGGCCCGGTCGCGATTGACCGGATGCGGAGCTGCGGACAGCAGTTCGATGCGCTCACGCAAGCCCAACTCGTGTGCGCTGATCAAGCATTTGCGGACGAACGGGGAGGTTGCCGAATAATATAGTTTCATCGGTGCGCGTTCCTTGACGAGTGACGGGTAATCATTTGAGTGCGCTCGCCGACCAACCCCCGCCCAAATCGCCGATCAGCGATACGGTGTCGAGCAATCGCTGCTGCTGCACGTTGAGCGCATTTTCCTGGGCGCTGAACTGCGTGGCCTGGGCGGTGGCGGCGGTAGTGTAGTCGACCGTGCCCGCCTGGTATTCGTTGAACGCAATCTCGGCGCCGCGGCTGGCATCGCGCACCAGTGACTCCAGCACCTCGCCCTGTTGGGCGAGAATGCGCAGGCCGGATAAATCGTCCTCCACATTCTGCAATGCCGTGAGCACCGTTCCCCGGTAATTGGCCACCGCCGCCTCGTAGGCCGCCTTCGCCGCGGCCACTTCGCCGCGGCGTTCGCCGAAATCGAGGATGGTTTCGCTGGCGTCGGCGCCCAAGGACCAGACGTGGTTGGCGGCATGCAGCAGGCCGTGCAGCGGCGATTGGGAAAAGCCCGCGGATGCGGAGAGGGTGAGGGTGGGGTAGTACGCCGCGACCGCCACGCCGACCGCGGCATTTTCCGCCGCCATCTGCCGCTCGGCGACCGCGATATCTGGCCGCCGCTGAAGCAGCGTCGAAGGCAGGGCAACCGGTACCTGCGGCAGCGTAGGCATCGAAGTGCTCGGCGGAATATCCAGGTCCTCGGGATTCTTGCCGACCAGCACGCTGATGGCGTGGGCGTATTGTGCGCGCGCGACGCCGAGTGAAATCAGCGTGGATTGGGCGCTCTCGAGCTGAGTCCGCGCCGTCAGCACGGCGGAGGGCGGCGTGGTGCCGGCCGCGCCTTGATTGGCGACCACGCGCAGGTATTCCTTGTAGGCGTCGACGGTCTTCTGCGTGAGAGCGATGTTGGCGTCGGCCACCCGTAATTCGATGACGGTCGTGGCGAGGGTGGTCTGCTCGGACAGCGTCGCGTTGGCCAGGGTCGCGGCGCTTGCCTGGGCGGTGGCCTTGCTCTCTTCGATGGTGCGACGGACCTTGCCCCAGAGATCGGGCGCCCAGCTGACGTTGCCTTCGAGTGAACCGGCCGTGCCGCTGCCGACGCTGACGGTACTGCCGCTGACGGTACTGCCGCCGGCGGTGGTGCCGCCGACGGTGGTGCCGCTGCCAGCACTGCCGCTGCCCGTGCTGCCGCTGCCAGTGCCGCCATTCACGGTGCTGCCGTTGATGACGCTACCGGGACTGTGCTGTTTCGTGACCGAGCCGGTAACCCCGACCGTCGGGAACAGCGCGCTGCGGGCCACTTCGACCTCGGCCAAGGCTTGTTGGTAGTTGGCGTAGTCCTGACGCACGGTTTGGTTCGACACCGACACCTGCGGCTCGAGCTCATCGAGCAGCGGATCGTTGAATACCTTCCACCAATCGCCCTTAGGGGAATCGGCCGCCGGCGCCGCGACGGTCCAGCCGGGCGATTCCTTGAACTGGGGCGGCACGGGTGCGTCGGGGCGATGATAGTTGGGGCCGACCATGCAGCCGCCGAGCAACAGCGCCGGAGCGACCGTCAGGGTCAAGCGGGTCGTCGTGATCCTCATGTCGATGCGCTCGCCCCTGGGTTCGGGCCCGCGGTCGGGCTGGGGTTCTGGTTCGGGCTCGACCGGTTCCACGGCAGAGTGGCAGACCACCGCGCCAGCCGTGCGCGCAAGCGATCCAGATAGATATAGATCACCGGTGTCGTATACAGCGTGAATACCTGGCTCAAGATCAGGCCGCCCATGACGGTGATGCCGAGCGGCTGGCGCAGCGATGCGCCCTGGCCGATGCCGATGGCCAGGGGCACGGCGCCGAGCACCGCAGCGGCGGTGGTCATCATGATGGGCCGCAGGCGCACCAGGGCGGCCTCGTGGATGGCCTTGCGCGGTTCCATCCCCCCGTCACGCTGCAGATGCAGTGCGACGTCGATCATCATGATGGCGTTCTTCTTGACGATGCCGATCAATAGAATGATGCCGATCATCGCGATCACCGAGAACGGCGTGCCGAACAGCAGCAGCGCGAGCGTCGCGCCGATCCCTGCGGAGGGCAGCGTCGACAGGATCGTGATCGGATGAACGGTGTTCTCGTAGAGGATGCCGAGCACGATATAGACCGCCGCGAGGGCGGCGGCGATCAGCAGCGGCATGCTCGACATCGATTGCGAGTAAACCTGCGCGGCGCCCGCGAAATTGCCGTGGATGGACGCCGGGATGCCCAGTTGCTGGGATGCCTGCGCGATCTCCTCCGTCGCCTTGCTGAGCGAACCGCCGCTCGGCAGATTGAACGAAATGGTGGCGGCGACCAGACCTCCCTGATGACTGACCTGGGTGGCGGTGTGATTGCTGACCGAGGTGGCGAGCGCCGCAAACGGCACCAGGGTTTCCGCCGCGGTGCTGTCGGCGCTGCCGCTGGAACTGCCGCCCTTGGAATTCGAGATCGAGTTGGTGAGTTGATTGGCCTCGGCATTGGCGTTGCGCGAATTGGTGCTCGTGGAACCGGCCGCGGCCGTGCTCACCACCGACACCGGGGTGACCGGTGTGACCGTGCTCACCGGCATCTGGGTCTGCTGCGTGCCGCTCGGATTGCCGGCGGCGGTGCTGAAGCGGATCCGGTCGAGCGTCTTTGGATACTGCCAATACGAGGGCGCCACCTCCATGACGACGAAGTACTGGTTGATCTGGTTGTAGATGGTCGACACGGTGCGTTGACCGAAGGCGTCGTACAGCACGTTGTCGATCTGGTTCGGCGCAAAGCTGTAGCGCGCGGCGGTGGCCCGGTTCATGTTGACGAAGATCTGCAGACCGTTCTGCTGCAGGTCGGAGTTGACGTCGCTGATCTGGCTGCGGTCGTGGCTCAGCGCGGTCACCAGTTGCGGCACGTACTTGAACAGCGCGCCGGTGTCATCGCTGGTGAGGGTGTACTGGTATTCGGCCGCCGACTGGCGGCCGCCGATGCGCAGATCCTGCGCGGCCTGCAGGAAGAGCCTCGCGCCCGACACGGCATTGAGCTTCGGCCGCAGACGATTCACCACTTCGGTCGCGGACAGCTTGCGCTGCGACAGGGCTTTCAGTTCGATGAACAGATTCGCGGTATTGAGCGCGCGGCCGCCCGTGAATCCCGCCACCGAGGCCACCGCGGGATCTTGCTGCACGATGGCTTGCAATTGCGCCAGCTTCTGCTTCATGGCTTGGAAGGAAATGCTCTGGTCGGCGATGATCTGGCCTTGCAGGATGCCGTTGTCCTGCTCCGGGAAAAACGTCGACGGCAACAGCTGGAACAAGAATACATTGAGCACGATCAGGGCGATCAGGGTCAATCCGACCAGCAGCGAGTGATTCAGCACCGCGGTGAGCGAGCGGCCGTAGGCGTTCTTGAAGCGCTCGAACTGCCGTTCGCTCCACACCGCCCAACGCGCCTTGGATTGCAGCCCGTTGCCGCGCTTCAAGAGATACGCCGCCATGGTGGGCGTGACGGTGAGCGAAATCACCAGCGAGATCAGGATGGCGATCGACAGCGTCACCGCGAATTCGTGAAACAGCAGTCCGACGATGCCGGGCATGAGCAGAATCGGCAGGAATACCGCGATCAACGACAGGCTCATCGAGATCACGGTGAAACTCACTTCGGCGCTGCCGCGCAGCGCCGCTTCGTTGACGTCTTCGCCCGCCTCTACGTGGCGCACGATGTTCTCGAGTACCACGACCGCGTCATCGACCACGAAGCCGGTGCTGATGGTGAGCGCCATCAACGACAGATTGTCGAGGCTGTAGCCGAGCAGGTACATCGGTCCGAAAGTGCCGATGATGGACAGCGGCAACGCCACCGCCGGGACGAGGACGGCGCGCGGCGATTGCAGAAACACGAACACCACGCCGATCACCAGCAGCACCGCGATGAACAAGGTGCGCTCGGTGTCGCCGACCGCGGCGTTCACCGATTGCGAACGATCGATGGCGATATTGACATGCACGTCGTGCGGCAGCGTCGCCTCGATCGCCGGCAGCACCTTGCGGATCTGTCCGACTGTTTTCACGATGTTGCCACCGGGCAGCGGAAAGACGATGACCAGCACCGCCTCGTGACCGTTGAATAATCCGGCGTTGCGGATGTTCTCGGCCGAGTCCTCGACGTCAGCCACGTCGCGCAGCAGCACCGCCGCCCCGTTACGGTAGGCCACCACCAGGTCGCGGTACGGCGCGGCCTTGCTGATCTGATCGTTCGACAGCACTTCGTAGCGTTGTGCGCCCTCATCGATGTGGCCCTTCGCGCTGTCGGCGTTGGCGGCGCTGATGGCGGCGCGCACATCTTCCAGGCCGATGCCGTAGCTGTTGAGCTTGTCGGGCTGCAATTCGACCCGCACCGCCGGCAGGGCGCTGCCGCCCAGAGTGATCTGACCGACCCCGTCGACCTGCGACAACTGCTGCTGCAGCACCGAATCGGCCGAATCGTACAGCTGTGCCGGGGTGAGTGTGTCCGAGGTCAGCGCCAGTACCATGATGGGCGCATCGGCCGGGTTGTACTCGCGATAGGTCGGATTGTTGCGCAGAGTCGTCGGCAGGTCGGCCCGGGCCGCTTGAATCGCCGCCTGCACGTCGCGCGCCGCGCCGTTGATGTCGCGGCTCAAGCCGAATTGCACGGTGATCTGGGCCGTGCCCACCGAGCTCTGCGAGGTCAGTTCGTTGACGTCGGCGATCGAGGCCAGACGCCGTTCGAGCGGCTCGGCCACGGTGGAGGCCATGATGTCCGGACTCGCGCCCGCCATGTTCGCCTGTACCACGATGACCGGAAACGTGATGTTGGGCAGCGGCGCCACCGGCAGACGGAAATAGGCGAGTGTTCCGGACAGCAGGATCGCGACCGCCAGCAAGGTGGTGGCCACGGGACGCCGGATGAACAGCCCGGGAATGTTCATGGGGCGGGTCCAACCGAGGGCGAGGGTGACGGCGAGGGCGACGGCGACGGCGAAGTCGATGGTTCCCCGTCGCGCGGCTTGCCCTTGAAGCGCAGCGCCAGGCGGTCGAAGAACAGGTACACCACCGGCGTGGTGAACAGGGTCAGCAGCTGACTCACCGCGAGGCCGCCGATGATCGCGAGGCCAAGCGGCCGGCGCAGCTCGGAGCCGGTGCCGGTGCCGAGCAGCAGGGGGAGGGCGCCCAGCATCGCCGCGAGCGTCGTCATCAAGATCGGCCGGAAGCGCAGCAGCGACGCCTCGAAGATGGCCTGCTCCGGCGGCTTGCCGTGCTGACGCTCGGCCTCGAGCGCGAAGTCCACGATCATGATGGCGTTTTTCTTGACGATGCCGATGAGCAGCACGATGCCGATGATGCCGATCACATCCAGATCGCTGCCCGCGATCATCAACGCCAACAGCGCGCCGATGCCGGCCGACGGCAGGGTCGACAGAATCGTCACCGGATGAACGAAGCTCTCATAGAGCACGCCCAGCACGATGTAGACGGCCGCCAGCGCCGCCATCAACAGGAATACCTCGCTCGACAGCGAGTCCTGGAACGCCTGGGCCGCGCCCTGGAACGAGGAGGTGATCGAGGGTGGCAGATGCACCGCGCGTTCGGCCGCATTGACGTCATCCACCGCCTTGCTGAGCGAGGCGTCCTTCGCCAGATTGAAGGAGATGGTGACGGCCGGAAACTGTGCGAGGTGGCTGATCACCAGCGGCGATTTGGTGATCTTGATGTTGGCGATGCCTTTCAGAGGCACCTGGCCGCTGCTGCTGGTTTGGCTCGGCAGGTACAGGTCTCCGAGGGACGCCACCGTCGGGAGGCTCTCGGGCTTCGCCACCAGGATCACCCGGTATTGGCTCGACTGATCGAAGATGGTCGACACGATGCGCTGCCCGAGCGCATCGTACAAGGCATTGTCGATGGTCGCCGGCGTGATGCCGTAGCGTGCCGCCAGTTGCCGGTTGACCTCGACGTTCACGCTCAAGCCGTCGTTGTTGAGATCGCTGGTCACATCGGCGATCGACGGGATCTTTTTCATGCGCGCGATCAGTTCAGGCACATATTGTTGAAATGCTTGCTGGCTTGGGCCGCGCAACACGAACTGGTACTGGTTTGGCGAGATGGTCGTGTCGAGGGTCAGGTCCTGCTCGGGTTGCAAGTACAGTTGTATGCCGGAAACCTTGCCCACCTCATCCTGCAGACGGCGCGCGATTTCGGCCGCGCTGGACGATCGATCGCCGCGCGCCTTGAGATTGATCAGAAACCGGCCGTTGTTGAGCGTGGTATTGGTGCCGTCGATGCCGACATATGACGTGAGACCGGTGACGTCCTGATCCTCGAGGATGGCGTCGGCGAGCGCCGACTGCCGCTCCACCATCGCCGCGTACGACACCGAGTTGTCGGCGACGCTCAAGCCCTCGATCACGCCGACGTCCTGCACCGGGAACAGGCCTTTGGAGATGGTTATATAGAGAATCACCGTGAGCACGAGCGTGGCGAGAAAGATGATCAAGGTCAGCGTCTGGCGCGCCATGACGAAGTTCAGGCCGCGCTCGTAAGCTTTCAGGGTCCTGTCGAACAGCCCTTCGCTGTAGCGCTCGAAGCGGCTCGGATTGCGGTCGGCGCGCGACCGCAGCAGCCGCGCGCAGAGCATCGGCACGAGCGTCAGCGAGACGATACCCGAGATCACGATGGTGATCGCCAGCGTGACCGCGAATTCGCTGAACAGCCGTCCGATCACCCCGCCCATGAACAGCAGCGGAATCAGCACCGCGATCAGCGAGACGGTGAGAGAGACGATCGTGAAGCCGATCTGCCCCGCACCCTCGAGCGCCGCCTGCAGCGGCGTCTTGCCTTCCTCGAGGTAGCGCACGATGTTCTCGATCATGACGATCGAGTCATCGACCACGAAGCCGGTGGCGATGATCAGCGCCATCAGCGACAGGTTGTCGATCGAGTAGTGCAGCTGGTACATCACCGCGAGCGTGCCGATCAGCGAAACCGGCACCGAAATACTCGGGATGATGGTGGCCGGCACGTTGCGCAGAAACACGAAGATCACCAGCACCACCAACGCGATCGACAGACCGAGCTCGAACGCGGCATCCGACACCGAGGAACGGATCACGCCGGTGCTGTCGGCGACGATCTCGACATTCATTCCCGCCGGCAGCGTCGACTCGAGCGCCGGCAGCAACTTCTTGATCTGGTCGACCGTCGCGATCACGTTGGCGCCGGGCTGGCGCTGCACATTGAGCACGATGGCCTGGGTTTTGTCGGACCACGCGCCTTGCTCGGTGTTCTGTGCCGCCTGGCTCACTCGCGCCACATCTCGCAGCAGCACCGGTGCGCCATTCTGATATGAGACCACCGTATTCAAATAGTCTTCCGGATTCTCGATCTGGTCGTTGCCATTGATGGTGTAGTCGAGCTTCGGCCCGTCGAAATTGCCCTTCGGCTGGCTCACGTTGACGTTGGCGATCAACGAACGCAGATCGTCGATGTTGAGGCCGTAGGCGGCCAATTTTTGCGGATCGGCCTCCACGCGCACTGCCGGCACATTGCCGCCCGCCGGCGTCACCAAGCCGACGCCCGGCACCTCGGAAATCTTGGCGCCCAGCCGATTGTTGGCGACGTCCTGCAGCTGCGTCAGCGACATCGAGGTGGAGGTCACCGCCAACGTGAGAATGGGTTGATCCGCCGGATTGACCTTCGCGTAGGTCGGCGGCGCCGGCAGTCCCGCCGGCAGCAGGCTGTTGGCCGCATTGATCGCCTCCTGGACGTTTTGCTCGGCCACATCGAGGTTCAGCGTCAGTGCGAATTGCAGCGTGATGACCGACGCGCCGGCGGAACTGCTCGAGGTCATCTGCTGCAACCCGGGGATCTCACCGAGCTGCACCTCCAGCGGCGCGGTGACCGTGGTGGCCATCACCGTGGGACTCGCGCCCGGATAGAAGGTCAGCACCTGGATGGTCGGGTAGTCGACGTCGGGCAGCGAGGAGATCGGCAGGAAGCGCACCGCCACCAAGCCCACCAGCACCAAGGCCACCATCAGCAGCGATGTCGCCACCGGCCGGAGCACGAACAGGCGGGAGATGTTCATCGGGCCGCGTTCACCCTTACGACGAGGCGGCGGAGCTGCTCGAGGCTTGCTTGCCGCCGCGCTGCTTGGCACCGCCGGGCGCCGCCGCGCCAGGCGCCGGTTTCGGCGCGGCGACCCTGATCTTGGCGCCGTCGCTCAAGCGGTCCATGCCGTCGGTCACCACCGTTTGACCCGCGGTGAGACCGGATTGAATGACGGTATTCTTGCCGTCGCTCGGACCCCGCGTGACCTTGTGCACGGAGACGCTTTGATCGGCGTTGACCAGATACACGTAATCTCCCGGCGCCCCGCTTTGTACGGCCGGCGTCGGCACCAGCACGGCCTTCTCCAAGGTGTCGACCAGCAGGGTGACGTTGACGAACTCGTTGGGGAACAGCTTCTCATCATCGTTGGCAAACGTGGCCCGCAGCGTGACCGTGCCGGTGCTGGTGGCCATTTGATTGCTGATGGCGTACAGCGTGCCGGTGGCGAGCTCCGCGGTGTTGTCGCTGTTATAAACCGTCACCGGCAATTTGACGCCGGCGGTATTGAATCGCTTCAACACCTGGGAGAGCGAGTTCTGCGGCACGGTGAATTCCACCGTGGTCGGCTTCATGGTGGTGATGGTGACGATACCGGGCGAAGTCGACTGTGTGACATAGTTGCCCGGATCGACCAGGCGCAGTCCCACGCGGCCCGCGACCGGCGCGGTGATGCGGCAATACGCGAGGTCGAGATCGTACTGGGCAATGCTTGCGCGATCCGACTTCACTGCGGCCTCGTCCTGCTGCACCGTGAACTTCTGGTCGATGTAGGTCTGCTCGGCGATCGATTTTTGTTCGTTGAGCTTCGTGTAGCGGGCGAGATCCGAGCGCGCCTGATCGAGGCTCGCCTGATCCTTGCCGAGCTGTGCCTCCGCCTGCTGTTTGTCAATCTCATATTGGCGCGGGTCGATCTGCGCCAGGAACTGGCCCTTGGCCACGTCCTGGCCCTCGCGATAACCGACCGCCGTCAGATAGCCGCTGAGCTGTGGCAGCACATTGACCGTGGCGTCGGGCGTCACCGTGCCGAGTTCGCTCAAAATCACCGGCATGTCGCCCAGGGCGGCCGTTGCCACGCTCACCACCTGCGCGGGCGGGGCGCCCTTGGGCTTCTTACCGGCGAACAGATGGAATAAAACCAGGATGACGGCCACCACGAGGGCGATCACCCCGATTATCAAACCCCAGCGCTTCTTTTTGGGATGTTCGGCCTCGTTGGCAGGGTCTGTACTCATCATCGGCAAACGCAGGCCATAGTTTCCATCCTGCGAATTCAAACCGTACAGAGGGGGAAACGCAATCGGATAAACACGCCTTTTGATAAGTTTGCAATGGGTAAGAACCGGCTTGCGGCGGTACGTCAAGCCGCAATCATGGATGAATGACGGGGATTCGTTGCTTCAGGCTGGTGTTTCGACTCAGGGCGCTAGGGACTCTTGCTCGGCTGCAGCGAGTTCAGCCAGCCGGCAATGGCCTGTATCGAATCATCGTCCAGGGTTTCGGCAATACCATGCATGATGAACGCATTGCTCGTATCCGCGGGGTGGCCGCTGCGGAAGTTGGATAGACGCGCGGTCACGTAGGGGGCGTACTGGCCGCGCAGTGAGGGGTAAGCGGCGTATTGACCGGCGGACACGCTCGGGCCGTTGGCGTCCGCCCCGTGACAACCCTGGCACGGGGGAATGCCGCGCGCGGGATCCCCGGCCAGGAACAGTTTCTCGCCGATCTGCGCGCCGGCCCCCGGCTGAGGCGCGGCCGTCGCCGCCGTCGCATCAGGTGGGCGCGGAGTTTGACCCGCAAAATAACTGGCGATATCCCGCATGTCGACATCGCTCAAGGGCGCCGCCATCGCTGTCATCGGCGAGACGGAGTAATAGGGATCCTTCGGGTCAGCGTGTTTGAACGACATCAGGCGATGATAGAGATAGTCGACCCGTTGCCCCGCCAAGCGCGGAAACGTCGGCGCGACCGATATGCCGTCGGCGCCATGGCAGGCAAGACAGACCGTCGCCTTTTGGGCGCCCGCTCTTGGGTCGCCGTGAATTGGCGCTATGGTTCGCAGGTCCGTGAATTGCGGGCGTCCAAACCCCAACGTCACGCCGAGCAACGCGCCGGCCGCGCCGAAGGCCAGGCCGCGAACCGATGCCATGCCGCGGATGAATGCCGGGCGGCGAATCAACGCCATCATCGCGCGATGGGCGCTCATAATTTGACGTTCACAAACAGTCCGACCACGTTGGTGTCGTAGCCTTGGGGACCCGAGTCGGTATACACGCGGTTGCCATAGACCAAGGTGTTGTTGAATCCCGCATAATGCCAATCATTGATTTGGCCGCGCTCGTAGTAGTCGAATAGGCGCAGTGACGCACGCTCGCCGAGCGGCACCGTGACGTTCAAGGTGAGTGAATTGACGACGTAGGTCATGGCGGGAAACTGGCTGCCTATCTGGGCGTTGGTGTAGTCGTAGGTGGTCGCGCTCGGGGACGCGTCGCTGTAGCTGGTGATGCCGCGCGATGAGAGATAGTTCCAGCCGAGATCGATGCGCACGGGCCCGATGTAGTGGTTCAGGGCGGCGCCCCCGGACCAGTTGCGTTGCTTGTCGTTCGCCCACCACTGATTCGCGTACGGATAGGTGGATCCGCCGAGCGTGTCATCCGTGGTGTTGACCGTCGCGTCGTTGACGTCCGATAGATGCATGCTGGAACGATCCAATCCGACCCACGCGCTCACGCTGCTGAGTGCGCGGAACTGCCATTCCCACTGCAGGGTGGCCGCCGTCGTATTGTAGCCTTGGCGGCCGATGGCGGTCGGATACTGGTTCCAATCGCCGCGCACGGACGCCGACACCGTCATGTCGGGCAGCGGCATCAGCGTCGCCATGAGGTCGATCTTGTTTTCGGTACGATCGGAGAGGTCGTACTTACGCTGTGCGTTGACCGTCCACGCGGTCACGGTATCGTCGGCGGGCACGAAACCAGGCAGATTCTGGAAGAATGCAAAGGCGTACGGATCGGAGTTGTAGACGCTCCCCGATTGCTTCAAAAAAGTGTAGTTGAAGCGCAGCGTGAGCCACCTCAGGCTCTTGTCGGTCCAATTGAGCTTGGCGCTGTTGTCATCGACGTAGCTGACTTCCCGATGGGCGGGGTCGTAGTGATCGAAGGTGTAGGTGAGGCCGACGGTGTCGTGCGGGGAGAATCTCCAGTCGGCGCCGGCATACGTCTCGATGTTACGCCAGCTATACGGAATGCTTTCGACCTGGATGTCCGAGGCGTCGGGAAACGTGAGCGGATTCCAGAAACCGGCACCGGGAATGATGCTGCCCTCCGCGCCGTTTTCGGCGACGTATCCGTAGCTGCCGTTTTCCGGGTTGTACTCGACGTACTGGTTGCGGTAATCCTCGCGATAATATTTCGCGCCGGCACGGACGCTCACCGCGCTCGAGGGCTGCAGCACGATCGATCCCTGCAGCAGATTGGTGACGATCAACATATTGGCGGTCTTCTGCGAGAGCGCGGCGGTCGTGTTCCATTGATCACACGGGAACAGGAACGGATTGCCGGGCCCCACATTGAGATTGCCGTCGGTCGAAAGGCCGAATACCCCCTGGCAGTTGGTGGGCGGAATCAGCGAATCATTTTGCCGCATCTCCCCACCCGCCGCGGTCAGCGAAGCCTCGCCGTTCAATGGAAGTGCGCGGGTCCCGGTGAGGTGCAGATTGTGGTAGTCGTTGTCCGGTTCCATCGACATCTGGCCCTGGCTGATCGGCGCCGACACGGCGCCGGGGACGAGTGCGGGCCCCAACGTAAAGGGCTCTTGGAAGTTGTACGACAGATAGCGGTCGCGGTATATGGACCCTGAGTAGCCTAAGTCGAAGCGCCACTGTGACCCGGCATAGCGGGCGCCGGCGGTCACGTTGATGGTACTGTCGTCGATCGGCTTGACCGTCTCTTCGACGGCGCCGCCGATGCCCTGGAAGTTGAAGAAAAAGGGCCCTCCATAGGGCCGGTCACCCTTGCGCTCTTCGTCGCTGGTCGTGAGGTAAACGGACCATTCCGGGGTAAGAATCGCCGAGAGCGCGATCCCCTGCTTCTTGCGTTCCGTGCCGAGCGAGGTGACCGGCGTGGCGGCCGAGACCGCCGCTACTTCGGCCGACGTACTGCCGCCGGGCACCAGGCCACCGGCCAAGGTGAGATTATTGGTCCCGACGCCGTTGAAGATCGGTTTCGCATCGGTCGACAGCAGATTCGACAGATCGCGCACGAACACTTCGGCTTTGTAGGCGCCCGCTTTGCCGTACACGGCTTGATAGTACTGGTCCTCGGCACTCACGAAGCTGCCGCGCAATTCCGAGTAGCTGCCGTCGGAGGGCCGCTCCGCGTTCACGTCGAATTCAACCGCCGGACCGTTGGTCGGCCAGCGGGTGTAGCGGTCGAATAGCGCGGTCTTCTCCCCCGAGGTATGCAAATAGCCGACATCGAAGGTTCCATAGATCAGCCAGACGCTCAAATTGTCGGTGTGCGGGTCGGCTGGGGGATCGTTGTACAAGTTTCCCGTGGGGGAGCGATGATGCCCGGGCTCGAGCCAACTCGTGCCGTACGGATCGAGCGGTTCGGTGGCCTCACCGCCGGTGGGATCGAGCTTGTTGGCGCGCCAGGTGTCGACACCGACGCCGCTGTCGCTCCAACTGACGGCGGGCACGATCAGCAGCGATGAGAGTGCCGCGACTCTCCCAATCCGCTCGAACCATGGCGACATCATGGGGCTGCTTCCTACTCGTGGAAACGCACACCCGACGGGGCGTTTGATCCGTGGATGTTGGCGTGGCAGGTGAGGCAGCCGCGCCCCATCACCCGCTCGTCGGGGTGTAGGCCGGTACCCAAGGCCTGCTGCGTCTGCAGATCGTTCGGATGCAGGAAGTTCGTGTGGCATTGCTGGCACAGGAATGGAATCGGCGCGACCAACAGGGTGCTTTGATTCGAGCCATGGGGCGTGTGGCAATTGAGGCAGTTCTCCCTCACCGGCGCGTGTTCGAACAGGAACGGCCCGCGCTTTTCTGCGTGGCATTGATAGCAGGTCTCGTTGACCGTGGCGGTCTTGAGGAGGGGATTGGTCAACGCGCCGTGCGGGTTGTGGCAGTCGTCGCAGCTCATCTGGCCTTCCGGCAGCGGCATATGCGAGCGGCGGTTGAATTGCAGACGGATGTCCTTGTGACATTGGGCGCACGTGTCGTTGATCGATGACTTCGCCATCAATCCTTCCACCGAAAATTTCGCCATCGGGTTATGGCAGTCGCTGCACGATAGATCGTTGCGCTGGTGGACCGATCCCGCCCAGTGATCTCTCGGTCCGCCCGCATGACAGGTGAGGCAGGTCTTCGTCTGAATCGCGATCGGCGTACCGGAGTCATGGGTGTACCCGATGATGAGCCCCTTGATCAGAGGCTTCGCCGCATGCTCCGAGCCGGGTCCATGACAGGCCTCGCACACCGGAATGGTCGGATCCGAACGATTCGCGACGTGCAGCCCCAAAGAATGCAGGGTGTGCGTGAAGTGCTCGGCCTCGAGCTTGTGGCAGGCGATGCAGGTCCTCTCTCCCACGGCCTTCGCGTCGGGCGCCTGCGGGTTTGACGCCACGGTGGCCCGGGCGAATCCGGGGGCTGCCCGGGGAAATCCTTGGTCAGCCGTTCGGTCCGCGGTGAAATTCGTCGAGGGGAGCGAGTTCGAATCGCTGCGCGCCGGCTGGGACTCTGCGTGTGCCGGGGCTTCGAAGACAATGACGAGACCGAGAACGGTGGTGATCGCGACCCGCCAACCCGCTTGATCCACGTCCCCCCCTCGTCTGAATCCTTGCGCGAGTACCGGTCGTGATTCCTCGATCTGTACGCACCCAACACAAGTTGCCATGCCGGTCTGCCGCCATTCGCGACCCCGGGCAATAATCTCAGGCGACACTCTTGAAAAGAAGGCCGAGAACGTGAAACCATCGTTCGCAATCGTGAACGATCCCGCACTGGGCACCCGACCGAATGAACGATCTGAATAACATCGTGTTTTTCGCGAGAATCGTCGAGAACGGCAGCTTGACCGCGGCCGCCGAGTCGCTGGGCGTCGCGAAGTCGATGCTCAGCCAACACTTGTCGAGTTTGGAAAAAGAATTGGGCGTGCAGCTCATCCGGCGAACCAGCCGGCGCCTGCAAGTCACCGAGATCGGCAAGCGTTATTACGCCCAATGCCTGGTGATACTCAACGAAATCGCCAGAGCCTCGACCATCGTCGACGACGTCCGCGCGCTGCCGCGGGGCCGGCTTCGAGTCGCTTGTCCGCTGAATTTTGCGCAGGTCGTGCTGGCGCGTGTGCTCACCGCCTTCATGCTGAAATACCCGGATGTCGAGGTGGCGCTCGATATCACGAATCGCACGCCCGCGCCGACCGACTCAGGTTATGACTTCGCCTTGCATATCGGATCGGGGGTGAAGTCCCCCTCGCTCGTGACCTCTTCGTTCGCCGTGGACCGCGAAATGCTCGTCGCGAGTCCCGTGCTGCTTTCGCGCCTCGGTACGCCGCGCAATCCCGCCGATCTGAAATCGATGCCGTCGGCGGCCGGACAGCACCCGCCCGACCATGGCGGCCGCTATGTGTGGCGCCTGTCCGGACCCAACGAGGCGCGTCAATCGGTCCAGCATTTTCCGCGCCTGCTGACCGAGGACCTGTGGGTGATCAGGGAAAGCGCGCTCGCCGCCTGCACGGTCGCCGCCCTGCCGCCCGTCATATGTCAGGATGCGATCGATGCGGGACAATTGGTGCGAGTCCTGCCGAATTGGATGCTCGGAGAGCAGAAATTGCAGGTCACCTACCCGTCGCGGCGGGGTCTCACGCTGGCGGCTCGCACGCTCATCGATTTCATCTCGAGCCACCTGCGGACTCAGCTTCGCGGCCTGCAAGAGGTCACGATTCAGCTGGGAACGACGCCCTACCGGAAGAAGGATCGGGTGGCGCCGGGTGCTCAGAGCGGGCCGCACGTGGTGACTCCTCGGGTATCATGAACCAATGAAAACCGGAACGATGGAGTTTGACGGAATCGAATACCCGGACGGCGACGCATCCGATCCTGTGGTGCTGGGCTTGATGCAGGGCTCGCCGCCGCCGCCGGCGAAGCGGATCCGTTTCGAGGACGACCGGTTTCTCAGCTTTCCGCAGATCCGCTGGAGCTTGTCGCATATGCGCGAGCTGGTACCCACCGTTGCCGTCTGGCGCGGCAGCGGACCGAAGAGCGATTTGGGCGTCGCCGCCCGCGGCGACCCAGGTAAGATCGACTCAGGGACGATCGACGCGCTGGCATTCGACGATCTGTCGGGGCGGCGGCACTCGTGGGCCGAGTCGTTGGCGCGCACCTACACCGATGGAATCATCGTCCTGCATCGCGGCGTCAACGTGTATGAGCGTTACTTCGGGGCGCTGCAACCGCACCGGCCGCACGCCTGCTTTTCGATCACCAAGTCCTATGCGGCGACGCTCGCAGCGACTCTGATTCACGAGCGCGCCTTGGA
>Ga0209611_10004679_pt1 | contig 23296 bp, 19 predicted proteins | sample S1TSphgellanicum_3_FD_187693 | JGI IMG/M metagenome (GOLD analysis project Ga0209611, IMG submission 187693) | Host-associated microbial communities from peat moss isolated from Minnesota, USA - S1T2_Fc - Sphagnum magellanicum MG (SPAdes) (version 2) | ecosystem: Host-associated > Plants > Peat... | reverse complement strand
TGGTGAAAGATCATAATTATTGACTGGAACAACAGATGTAGGGGGAAGGGGGTTCCTTTGGACCTTGGATGAAAAGCTCCATTATTGTGAGGAAGGTGTTTACATCCTCCTCACCCAAGGCTAACAAGGTGGTGTGTCACATTGTGGCCTTGCCATTTACATTGAAAAGTATCTTAAGGCAAAAGAAGAAGAATTATGGAAACACTCAAATATTATTTCACCATGCAAAAATATCAAGTCTTCAAAAAAATCCTCTGAAAAGAAACCAAAATCCTTCAAGAAATATTATAACTCTATTATAACTAATCTCAAGTTTCAACACAAGCCAAAATGTCATCTTTCAAAAATCCTCATATAAAAATGGACCCATGGACCTATGATTACCTCCTAGGGGAGCCCAAAATCCCTTAAGCTACTATACTCTATAATGAATCTAAACACAATATCCTTCTTGCCTTGGTAGTAGGCAAGGCCAACAAAAAGTAGTAATGGTTTTAAAGGCCAACTTGAAATCAGCATCTAACCTTCATCTTCTTCTTGAGTAAGGACTATATTCTTGAAACCATCACCCAAAAAAAAAAAAAAAATCTGTGAAATTTCAACCCAATCTGTCCAAGGGGAGCTTATGGCATGTTCTTCAACCAGGAAAAATACATGCCGAGAAGCCAGAGAAACCAACCAGAAACAAACCCATTTCTATGGATTCATCAACTTCATCTTGAGAACCAACCAGAAACAAACCCATTTTCTATGGATTCATCAACTTCATCTCGAGAGCGGCGCCTGGAATTTGAAGCCATAATATAGTTTGCTACCTGTTTTCTTAGTACAGATTTTTTCATTTTCCAAGAACTAGAGACAAATTGCTAGAATACCAATCCAATTTGAAGTAGACAAATGAACCGTAGACAAATAGACATCTAGCCTAGTGAATGTAGCAGCGGCGGGAATTTCATGCTAAATGGCTCAAAGATCTCAATGCTCATTTGTAGATATCAGAACATGTCAGTAACTCCATGCCTGTCTGAGTACCCTACTTTCCATATGAGCTGTGGGAGAATTGACCAAAACAGCATCCCAACTCACCCACAAAAGATCAAGCATATTTCAACCTCAATTTCAGAATAGGATGAGAATTTAGACGGAGTGTGATTTGAAGACAGCTTATCAATATAATTGCAAACAAAAGAAACTGAAAGTTTCATTTCTTCGGTGAAAAAAGTTGCCTGCTGATATTCTATTAACACAAATTATCTAAGAACACGCAAATTCTGGCTATTTTGAATACTAGATGGAATTCACAAAACACTTGAATTTTGGTTTTTTTTTTTTTTTTTGGGTTCAGACTTTTGGTGCACTGATTGTACATTCTTGAACTGCAGCACTTGGAAGCCAAGTGAAAGGCACCCATTTGCACTATTAAGCCATAACTTTACTATTTAGGAGGTATCAGAATGAGCTCAATTGTGGAGTTTTCCACTGAGATATGGTGCATGTCCATTTACTGTAGATTTTTTCCATGGTTAGACATGCAAGGAACTTTCATGCACAATCTGATAAGGGTGAAGGAACTTTTTATAAAATCCCAAATCTCAGTTCACAACAAGCTGAATACATCAGAGAGTTGCATATGCATTTTGCTAATGAATTTAATTACTCAGACGAACATCAATAAGACTATTGCAATCAGCTTGAAAATGCTCTGAAAACAAGTCTTGGATTTCCGGTCATGACGTCTTTCCTCTTCCATCTGAAAAACCTCTTGCAAGTCTGCCTAATTTGTGGTCGGTCTTTTTTGGGTCTTAATTACACAATTTTCATGTACTAAGTTTTCATCTTTGAACTTCAGTCATAGTTGCAAGCTCAGCGAAAGAGAACCCATTGTGTGTGAGCAATGGGTCACAGATCTTGGGTCATCAACATCATCACAATGAGCTTGGTTTTTGGAGGATACACATAGAGATCAGTTGGTCACAATTCTCACATTGTGATAATTTGAGTGCAAAAATGTTTCACCGAATTCAGGAAATGATCTTGAATCTACAAGTAAGCCATGATATTAGTTCCTAGATCACATGATGTGGAATTGAAGAAATCTTGTGAGTGTAAGAAAACATATTATGGCATGTTGATGAATCTAGGTCATATATCTCTAGGAAGCAATCCATGTTATGGAAAGCAATCTATCAAACATCCTATGAATTGAATGACATTGCCTGTTCAAGCAAGTGTATTTGTTATGACTTAAAAGGGGAAACGATGCACATATGGAGCATCTACAACTTGCTTCAAGAAACACAAAAGCTTCAAGTTTTGCTTTGTAATCAATCATGGGATGTTTGAGTACCAAGGTGTATCATAAATAGACTTTTGTATATTTGTCTAGAAATTGCTTCTCCTTAACTTGCACATGCCACAATCACTCGTTTATTGCACCTACCCTTGATGACATGCTAATGTCAAATTTCAACATCCTTGACTCTTATGTTGGTACATTCCATCACAATGTATGCAACTCCTAGGTCTCATCACTCAAGTTTTACAAAGTTGAGAAATTCTTCACATTGTGGCATCAATCAATATCAAGGAGTTGGTTTTTGAATAGATTTGAACAACTTGGTATGTTCTTATAAACCTCTTAGACTTTAACATTCTAAGCAATGAATTTCAAAGTATTTTTTATCAAAGTGATGAATGAGCATTGGCAAGTATGGCTTCGTCAATTTGATAAACCCATACTTGCCAATGCTCATTCATCACTTTGTAATTTCACACAAATGAAATGCCACTTGCATGGGATTGATTGAAATCTCAACCCCCTTTCATTTACATCACGCATCCAAGGAAATTAATGAGATATGTCATGCCAACCTTCTTTGAAGAATAAAATTTGCCAAAGAAGCAAGATTATGTATCTTTACATTGCTTTTGGCTATGATTCAAGCTAACAAATTATAACCATGACCCATGTATGATCTTCTAACAAACTTTCAAAACCAACATGCATCACATAATATGATTATTAGTTTTGTTGTTAGGGAAAAAGTTATTTAGATTGAAAACACAAGTTTGCTAAGATTACTAGAATATGCATGATGTTGGCCATGGTAGTTTGTTAGTAGACCGACAAGGATCATGATTATGTTGATTGTATTGTGTCCTTTATCCTTCAAATTGATTCATGGAGTTATGTCTTTGGAATTAGTTCAATATGATTTCTCAACCATGTAAGAAAGAGACAAAAGTAATATTTGCCTTGATGATCACCAAATAAACTAGTAAATCATAGTTTTGATGACTTCATGAAGATAAATGAGTTTATATAGTTTTTCAAATTGTGATTTCAATCAATGCAACTTTTTAATTCTCCCATTATCACTTCATATCTTCAACCCAATTGTTCTTTTCATATCCCCTTTGTTTTCATGTCTCCATGTTTTAGGTGGAAAATTAGATCTTTTCATTAAACTACATTATGCATATCAAGTGCTCAACTAGTTTTTCATACACTCATCATCATGCCTTCATATCTCCCCACATAATTCTTGTCATCATGGATGTATGTCTATGTCATCCATTAAAATATTACCTCTTCAAAGCCTAACTACTTCATTCCTCTCCCAAGCTACACACCTTCATGAAAAGGTAAAACCTTTGCAAATACTTTTCAAATAGCCATTCAAAATCTCCACCTCCATTACCATTGTGTTTGCCTCTTTCTCACATACCTTTTAAAACTTTCTATTTGAAAGTGAAGTTTCAAATTTAAATTTCAAGATTTATTTAACTATTAAAATACATTCCATACATTTTTTTAAACGCTTATAAATATAAATGTGTACATATTTGAATATAGAATGTAATTACTCATTTTAGTCCATTTTAATTAGACAATTATTTAGGTTAACTAATATCACATGATATATAAAAATATACATACCGATTTCTTAAAATGCCTAGCTACGTGCCTTTCCCTTGGATATAAATATCCTTGTAACTTATTCATTACATATGGAATACATTTTCTCATTCATGATCAAATATGGTATCAAAGCTTAATCATATATCCAAGTTAAATTAACAATTTATGCAACCAAATAAATTCATTTATGATAATAGGAATAAGAATATATTCTACCTCAATAGAAGATACTACAACTATAAGTTGTTTCTTGTTGTGAAATGCCATCTAATTTGAATGACTTTAGGATCCAAAAGTCATCATTGTACATTGGACAATTCCAAACTAGAATGTATTAAAAGCCTATTCCCAAATGAAGAGGCATGGAAAGGTGTTTTTCAAATTTGTGTCTTAAACTTTTTCCTTTTCTAACACCATATTCATAAAAAGATTTCGAATACCAGTTCTACCAATTTGCATCCCTTTTTTTTAAATTCAATTTTAATTAAATCTTTATCCAATTGTTAAATTCAATTCAATGCAATTGGAATTGAATTCAAATTCCATTCAATGTATTTGAACTCAATTTAAGAATTTGAATTTAATTCAATTTGCATTGCAATGTTGTTCATGCTTTCATTTCATATTAAGAATGAATTAATATTTTTCATTTCAAAAACATTTGATTTTCTTTGAAACAACCATTTTGTATTAACCACGTGTTTGTTTGGTGGGAGTTGAATCAAAATTCATGTTTTGTTTTGGATGAATTATATTCATTTTCCATAGTAAATGCCAATTGGTTGACTCATCACCAAAAAGTCCTTCATTGAAAAAAGTGGTCTATGTAATTTGCATCATGAAAGAAAAAGCAAAAACACTATTAACATGATTTGAAAAAAATTCCATTAACCTTTGTTTTTGTGTTGAGGAGTTCACTCAATAGGAATAGTTGGTTGTTGTGATTGTTGTAGATGAGTTCACATTGTGGGGGGACATTGTAGGTGGTGAATTAACATTGTTTTTGGGTGGCATGCTTGAGGATTTGGTACTTGAAGCTTGGGTTGGCTCTATTGTAGGTGGGATTGGCACTACTCTAAGTTGAAGTGGCATTGTTGTAGGTTGGGATGTTGATGTCACTTGTGATGCTAGTTTACTTGGTTTTTGTGCTAATAATGGAAGAATTGGTGGAGGTAAAATGTCATTGACTAAATAGGAACCATTTGGTGACAAACTAGATTCAAAGGGAGTCCATTATTCCCTTGAAATTAAGACATTTAAAAAAAAATCACATCATCATTATACAATTTTTTTTTGATTGTCTACATCATGTTACCTTTTTCAATTAAATGGCATTTTGATATCTTGGCACATCAAGAAACAACATGTAGTTGCATTATTTTCTATAGAGGCAAAATATATTGTTGTTATTGCCATAAAAAAAACTTATTTGGTTACAGACATTGTTGATTGAACTTGGATATATGATTCAACTACTTGCACATTGACATTAAATATCACTTCTTGAAAGAGAAAGTGGATAATAAAATCCTTCAACTAGAATTTACACCTACTACCCACATGTGGGTGGACATGATAACCAAATGCTTGCCCGAGCCCAAACATCAAATATGTGTTGCTACTCATGGACTCATAGGTTTCAATGAATTGATGGGGGAAATATTACTAATATCATCAAATCATTGAAATACTTTTAAGTGATGTAGACGAAGGGGGAGTGCAATGACTCATCTTAATCCATTTTGATTAAACAATTATTTAGGTCATCTAACATCACATGATATATAGAAACATGTCTCTCCATTAGTAGAAGGAAATAACTTTTAAGATATAAAAATACCTCTTAAGATACCCACCTAGATACTTCTCCCTTGAATATAAATATCCTTGTAACTTACTTATTATATATGAAATAAATTTTCTTCATTCATGATCAAATATAAACTTTCACCTTCTCTACCAAGGTAGTGCAAGGAAAGGCGTTCAAGCAAAAACCAACCTTATTACTCCAAATTCATATTATAGTTGATAAGCTTGTCCTGTTTGAATAGCAATTAAAACCCATAATTACTTGAAAAAACCAACAATTGCCAAAAGGGCATAACTCCAAAGCCCACAAAAGCAACATAGTTAATGTTACTTTGTGGGCTATCCCACAATTGTTTTTGCCACACTTTTAAAGTAAAAAATATGAACTTACATTTATGTAAACAACCAAAGATTTCCACCTCTAAAGCAAGGAATCTATGTAATGGGTGGCAATAATGGTAGTTCGTTTCTTTGGCATGGGTTGCTTTCAATCCTCTTATACCACACATAGATGCCAAGAAAGAAAGAAAATCATACAACAATAACAATTGTTAAGGTACATAATAATACCCCATTTGTAAAGATGACAATGTCAATGCATTGGTGAAACTGATGATGAATGGAGGATGACAAGGTGTGAGCAAGCATAGATGATGAAACTTCGCTATTACCCTTGATGGTGATCATATGATATGTCAAAAATTATTGATGCACAAGGTGTGTTGAGATGAGCATTCAATACCCATTGTTCAACTTTCATGGCTTGTCAAAATGGGATGAGATGAACTCAAGTTCATGATGGAAAGACTACAAGTTGTTTTCCAACATTGTCGAACAGAAAACAAATCTACATTGACATGAACCAAAGCATCAACAATGAGCAATGGTGAATATAAAATTTGAATCTGAAGATTCCAATGCTTGATTATCCAAAATATGTATAAGGTTGTGACAACTACTAAAATCAAGCAAAGCCCTAAGACCCCAAGCCAAAACCTAAATTACCCTCGATAACACATAGTTCCTCAATAATAACACACAAGAATATGGAGTTGAAACCATTTGCCACATGAATTTGCAAGAATACCCAATTTAGATGAAACCCAGATAGGGTTGAAGAATACCCATCAGTGGTTTGGTATGTATTTAACAATGTCCAATTTGTGCTATGTTAAAAGATTCCATATTAAGGCTCTGGAGAATTTTCTGATTGCTAAGGAAATCTGGTTTCAAACACAAGTAAATGAGCTTCACTTTTTGGTCATTTGTGTTTGCTTCATTGCACTTTTGGCTTCTTTCTGTGATTATTATTGCTAGCTTCATCTTGGGTATTGACATCACCAGCCGCCTCAAGAGGCTTCAAGCGGCTAAGACGATTACTGTAGAACACAGAGCGTCCATACTGATCTGTGTGTATCTGATCCTCAAATTGACGGTCCCACAACACATCTCCATCAGCAACTGCATACAGACGCTCGCTGAACACTGGCTGCATTGACGAGCGCTCCACTCCAGACACTGTAATTGTGAATGATGCATCTTGTGCCTTAAATGCCTGCTGAATTTGAACCCACCATGCCACCCCGACACCCAAAAACATTTGTGATAGCTGATGAGTTCACACACCCAATTCTCTACACAAATTAGCACTCAGGTGAGTATTTTCTAACCCTGAGTCAAAGGAACACTCTAGCACCCAACCCTGGCCTGCCTTTTCCATTTCAGAGAAAGCTCAGATCAAGATGCAATTTTACCTAAAGAAAGTACACACAACTAGCAGGGATTCACAGCTTTACCCATTCTAATAATCCAGAGATTACCAAGTTAAAAGACAAAATCTGTTTAGACAATTTGGAACCTGTAATATGATCATGATGTTCTTCAGCCTAGAAAGGTTAAAACAACACGCATGTTAGGATAAAGTCAACACCAGAAGTGAAAAACAAAGAGAAAAAAGAGAAGAAACATGCAAAAAAAGCTGGTGGGGGAGGTTAACAACATGACCCACCTCGATGTCTAGTCCATAAAGAGGGCTCTCATCATCAATTACATGGCGAATAACTAAGGCGTATCGAAGGTAAGCAACTTCAGCATGCATCAGCTTCAAGGGTACAGTTGTGATGTATGGAGACAACTGGCCTGGAGATGTCAAAAAGCGCCGATATACCAACTGGAATTTGCAATCTATCAGAACCATGTCTGTTGGGTTTGTCAAATTCAGCCGCAGCAGAAATGACCTGCCCACCCCCAAACAAAAAACAGACAAAAAAAATGAACAATTGACAGTTTGTGAATCTATTATTGATTTCTGCATATGTCTATGTTGTCTGCCCTAGCTCAAGCTTGATCAAAGAAGAGAGAAATCTCTGGAACGTTCTCAAAAGCTTTGTACACTGCAAAGTTAAGAAGAGACACTCTCACTTATGCTCTCAAAGCAGGAGGATGGATCTTATAAAACTACCCATTTTTTTGTGTACTAAATTGGCAGGACTGTCTGCAGCAGATCAGGGGGAAAGCTTTGAAAAAAAACCCTAAACCCTAATCACAACCAGTCTCTTCACTGAAACAAAACCAATTGCAAATCTCTGCTGGCCAGCTGCAGAAGAGCTTTGAAGCTTCAAGGAGGGGAGAAGAACAAGTGGGTCAGAAGAAGGTGGAGAGGTGGAAAAGGAAGGATGGTAAAAAAAGAGAGGATTGTATGTACTTGGGGGGGTTCTCATCAGGATGCAACTTCTTGAATGAATGCTCAGTAAATTTGTCGCTTGTGATGAGTGCTACTTGTGACCAGCGGATTGGCTCTGAAGGCTGTGATAACCTGTGAAATACTGCATTCAATGTTGCCATTGTGTTGCAAAACACATGAGTAACTCAACTCTGCAGAAGAAGAAGAAGAAGGTGCAAATCATATTGTAATCCATTCAAAAGATGTCAAAGTTCATAAACAAAATCAATGTTATAGTTCTCTTGAGGAGAGAGAGAGAGAGAGAGAGAGAGAGAGAGAGCTGAAGACCACCTGCACCACTGAGGAAGACAAAGATGAGTTGAGCCATCAAGGTATTCAGGTTTGCCAAAAGAAGAGTATATGGTGATCTTGCCTCAACCCTAGTGCCGCCGAATGTAGTTGACAAGGAGAGACTGAAGATGAAGATCTTGAATCGATCTTCGCCACCACACAACACATAGAAAACTTCCCACAAACTCAAAGAAGTAGATGTTTTGTGAATTTGGTGGTGGTGCTGCAATGATTCAGCGTGAGGTTGATGATCTTGAGGAACATATAAGCCCTCTAGGTCTAGCAAATAGAGACCTGTGAATATAATACTCAGAAGAATTGGACTTGAAAACATCATGAGGAAGAAGAGATGAAGTGGTAAGCGCAATGTGTAGATATATGCATTGTATACTCGACTCATCATGCTTTCCTCTTGCTGCACCTGCACAAAATTACACAGCCAAGAAGCAAAAACAGAAGCAGCAGCAAAAAACTTCAGAAACTCACTCCTTGCAGCAAAAAAACACATCATATTCATGTTGATACCTGAGCAACCCATCATCATGTTGATAGCTGAGCAACACATTATCATCTTATAAGAACAAAAGATGCTGCTTATGAGCAAAATATAAGCGCAATAGCAGCTCTCTCACTTTTACAGATCGCAAAGCTGCCTTTCCTTTCAGCCTTGGAGGAGGCTCTGAATCATCTGGCCGAACCCATTCCTTCTTCTCTTTCCACATCTTTGAGGACATCTGATGTCTTGATGGATACAATTACTCTCTCCCTGCAGCAGCAACTCTGCACCTCTTCTGATCCCTCTACCCACTAATTTGTAGCCACCACATAAGTACTGTCATCACAACAGGAGTGCAGCTCTTGATGAGAAGAACCAACCCACCAACCCTGCAAGCTTTGCTTGCTTGCTTGCTCTCACACTTGTTCTGCAACTTTTCAATTTTGCTTCCAGCTGCAGCAGAAGCTGCAATTGTGAAGGTATGAATGCTGCTTTGATCAACTGCAGACAAGCTCACATGAACCCAGTTTCCCAACTGCTGCTTGAAATCAACATCAAAAAAAGACCCAGGCAACAGAAAAAAGAACAAGCCAGCCAGCCAGCCAGCCAGGAGCAGCTGATGTCCAGCAAGCTCTTCAACTATTGCACTAAACCCTAATTCTATCTAACCTAAAGCTGTCTATCATGTCTTCTAGTAGCTGCTGGACTCTGGAGGAAGCTAAAGAAGGGATCCATGCTTGATCTGCAGCTTCTTAGTTCTCACGGCAGGCAGCTCTTTCTTCTTCCTCAGTTCCAAAACTTGTCAGTGGCACATTCAGTGAGAAACTAGACTAGACTAGAAGCTGAAGATCATGAGCAAAAGGCATAAGCAGATTTGTCCTATTTCTGCTGATCAAGAAATACAAGAGAAGAAATTTTTCTGGGAGATTTCCTTCTGCAGGAAAGTTTTTACAACTTCAAGGTATATCTATTTCAGTACAGAAAAGAAGTGCCAGTTTGCCAGTCTTTTGATCATCTCTGCTTGAATCTCGAGCTACTGCTGCTGCAACTGATGATGATGGTGATGATTCTAGGAATTCGATTGTGTCAGTCACACTTTTTGCACAGAGGAACAAAAAAATAAAATTGATGGGTATGAGAGTTTTTGACTGCAATCAGATCTATGATTAAAAAAAAAAGCTGCAACATGTTCCGGATTTTCCTGAAAGTGGGGGAAAAAAAACCCTAAAAAAAAAGGAAAAAGACAACGAACTTCGAGGTTTGGGGATTGGAGCTAATTTGTCTGCAGACCGACAACCAGAAAACAAAACAACAACTCTTGGGTCATGGGATGTTCTTATTGACTCCTTCTTCTTCTTCTTCTTCTGGACATTGCAAAACTCTTCTTCTTCTTCTTGCTTCTCAAGAACAAAACATGGGTGAGCTAAAATTATTTATAAATTAAAAAAAAATAGAAATTAAATCAAATTCTAGAAATCAAAACATGGGTGGCCAAGAGAAAAGAAAAAAAGGAAAAAGAAAAAAGGGAAAAATAAAAAACAAACAAATCAATGCTAGAAACATCCTTCTTTCTTTCTTTCTTTCTTTCCTCACTACTGTACTTGGAAAAATCTCTCTCTCTCTCTCTCTCTCTCTCTCTCTCTTTTTCTCTCTCTTTCTCTCTTTTTCTAAATATTAAAAAAAAAATTAGTTTTCCTTTTTCTAATCTGGTGAAATAAAAAAATGAAATTATTTTGAAAAAAAAAAAAAGTGATTTTTGGTTGTGTGTTTCAAAATTTTCAAATGATCTAAAAGTAAGATTATAATTTAAATAAATTTCATAGGGGTAAAATTGCCAGATTTCTCTAGTAGTACCATAGTAACCTTTGACAAAACTTTGACACATGTCTGTCCAATAATTAATTAATTAATTAAGTAATCTATTCAATTAATTAATTTTGGAATTTTCCTTTCAACAAAATAAAGTATTCCTTAAAATTCAATATATATATATATATATATATTTCCCTTCATATAAATTTTTAAAATTTCTTTTGGACTTTGGACAAAAAAAACCAAAAAACCATTGAAAATTTCAAACATTTGGGAAAATAATATAATTAGTGTCCAAAGTTTGCCAAAGGTACTATGTACTATAGTATTCAGTTCCAGTAAAGCAGCTGTAGCCAAAAGTATTAAGCTGGTTTCATGTTAGCCATATTTTTTGACAACATTTTGTGTCTCTAAATAACTGTAGCCATATATATATATATATATATATATATAGACGCAAATATTGCCAATAATTATGCCCAAAAAATAATTTTCATTTTAGGTAAAAGTAAGTATTGAGACTCCCCTGATGTTTAGGGGTTAATGGTGGAATTTTGGTGAAATTATTATGTCCAATAATTCAAAGACTCTCAAATTCACCAATGCGGCACAGCATCACAGAAATGAAAAAAAAAAAAAACACTAATCAAGACAAGTATTAAACTTTCTAAGCATGATAATTTTAATATAAATCTAATATAGTGTTTTTTTTTTGGGAATTTTCTTGATTTTTCAAAAATAATGATTTTTTCCTGGGAAAACAGATTTTACCCATTTAAAACATGTTTTTTCCAAGTTTTTTTTTTTTTTTCAAATAATGTTTCTTAAAATAGCTAGATTTCACCACCAAAAAATCACAATCAGTCAAAATGCTAAGTATTTATTTATTTATTTCCATGATTTTTTATAATATTTTTGCCTTGGATAATAAGCTGAAAAGAATTTTTATTTTGACAAGATTTTAAAATCACTATTGGGATTCAGGAATTAATCCCTTAAAAACTTTTACCATTCCCTTAACCTGTTTCTTTTTCTCGAAAACAAATTTCAACCACAAAAATTTAAGAAAAGAATATTATTATCATTAATAATAATGATAATGATAATAATAATAATAATAATAATAAAGAGTTTGTCAAATTTCTAAGGAAAAAAAAAACATATTTAGAGAAAATTTCATCACATTTCAACACACCTTTTTGCCCAGTATTTTACAGTTTTGACAATTTTCTAAAACAAACTTGTGATTAATAAAGCAAAGTGATAAACCCTAAACCCTAATCGAAGAAAAACATAACAACAATGCAACCAAGGTGAACCAACACATTCGTTGTTACCTTCACATTCTTAAGAAAAAGCCCTCGAAGTGAACCAACACATTCATTGTTACCTTCACATTCTTAAGAAAAAGCCCTCGTTAGAGAGGTGATAATTAAACCCTAAACATCGAAGAATTCAGAAATACACATGAAAACCCAACCAACCAAATTGGTACATCAACTCTTGATAGATGTGTGTACCTTTTTTTCTTGGTCATTTCTACAAAATTTCCTCCACCCAAGACCAAATTTTAGCTTTGCTTCTTGCACAAATTTTTTCATGCAATAAATTGTATCTTACTTAGACTCTTTTGTACTCATGGTATAAAGGGTCTTTATGTGCATGGTAGAGCCCACAACCTCAAGCTTTACCAACTACCATGAGAAACACATGTTTTTTTTTTTCCTTCTTTGCATACTTCATCCAAACCAACATAAGGTTCTATGAGTTTTCATCCATTGAGAGGAGGGTTACATTTTGTTCCTTCATCCATCTACAAGCTAAAGTTCCAAAACTTTTCATCCACAAACAAGATAGTTCCGGGGTTGCTCTCAAACCTCTCAAATGTAGATTATGTCTGGTTATCAAGCTGGTTACCCTTGATAGTCTCAGCAGGTCAATTATTCACAATAACTTGTGCACTCTTGTAGGTTCCCGTAGTCCTGGTTAACCTCTAGATCTAGTAGACTTCTAGAAAATCCAACACTCAACCTCTAATGTACTAGACTTCTTTAGAGTCATCCCACTTTGATTTCATACAACTTGAGTTGAGGTGATCTGACATCATCACACTCTTGGAGAAAATTTCTCCTAAGTACATTTGAAGAGATCCTCATACGTTTAGGTTCATGAGAACATTTGCCTCATGGCTTTATGATATGCGGTAAGCTTGCCACACATTCCAAGAATGTTGGCCAGACTTAGCTATAACGACAAGTTAAAGCCTGTGGAGGCATTCTTCTGAAAATGTGGGGCCAGACTTAGCTACCACATTATATGAATACAAGATGCCCTTCAAAAATGTTACAAAAGGACCGAGTCCTTGCTCAGCTACAGCTATACCAACAGCAAGTATGAATTTGCTATACTGCCGACCAACAACAGGAAGTACCGAGGTAGAAGAGAGGATAGGAAGTGGGTCCACAATCGGTCCACGCAGATTGGATTCTCCAGAAGAAGATTGAATGTGTGAAGTGTTGTTTGTTACCAGGGATTGTGAAGGTTACTATTTCATTTCATGACCTCTCATAAGGAAAACAAGAAAAGCTGGAGAATCATCTTTTCGATTTTATTAAAACAAGGTAATGAGAAAATTTGGTGAGATGCTGTTACAAGTTGGCTTTGCAATGTGGGAAGCTGGAATGGAAGATGTTAGAGCAGCCACCCTCCATTGATCCCATGTAGAAGAAGAGCCACTCTCTCCTGCGTTGAAAATTCAATGCACAAGTCCAGTAGTAAGCAAAATGTGCTTGTGGAAAAATTGCACGAATCTGCTATGTTCGGTTGGATGAGAGAGCATGCTGAATTGTTTGCCACTCAGTGGTGCATGTTTCTTTTTAAACCTAGAATGTTACAAAGGGTTCACAAGTCCACTACAGTGGGCAGGTGGTGCTACCTGTACAGATGAAGCTTCAGTCCTCGCCTCCAAAACTGAAGCGCCATGTTGACTGATGGGTGTATTACATACATGTGGCACTAAAAAAGCTGTTTTGAAGGGAAGTTCCGCACCACTTTCATAATGTCAGAAAATGTCACAACACCTAGAAGCAGACCTTGGTTATCAACAACCCATACATGATGAACATGATTCTGCAAAGCTGTTGACATCACTTCTTGGAGGGATGAAGTAAGATAGCATGTTACAGGAGGGGAGACCATTTCACGGGAGTCAAAAGAGCCCTCCTTGTGATATGCTGCTGCTGCTCCCACCCCAAACTGCTGTGCCACACTTGCTTTGCCAAAGAAGTCCATGATTGACAGTGATGACCAGGCCTGAAGTACCTCGGCTGTGCAACCTCGCAAATCACTTGCTGAGAATTTGCCCAAAAGCTTCCTGCCACGCCCCTGTTGCAAAATCAATCACATTCAATTGTCATACATGTCTGTTCTTCACCTCGAATGATTTTGCAACAAGAGCAACAGGACTGACTACCTACTCTTGTGGACATGCATCAGAGTCAGGACAACCTGGAAAGCTTCAAAGCCCCATGGATAGCTACCACTGATTTCAACATGAAGAGAAATTCTTTGCATCATGTTGTATAAAGGGAAGAAGCTGCTGAGCTGTGCTACATTAACAAAACATGTGCACTTTAAGCAGTGGGTCTACTCACTCATGATCTCCAACAGGAGAAGCAAGGCATTGTGTTTCTAGCCAGTTAACGGGAAGGAGAAGGGTATACTCACAATGACAAGCATAGGATCATCAGGGGAGATGTCAGGCGAATTCTGCACAATTGCAACAGCTGCAAGGGACACGTTGCGCATGCACTTGACAACATCCATCACCTTCATATTGCTTGGGGCAGCAAACACACTGGTTTGCATTAACCCTAATGTGCTTACGCTGAGCCCTGTCACAAACTCCAGCTCCTTGGCATGTACAAGCAGAAACCGCACCATGTCTGTTTGTGTCAGCATGTGGTAGCCTGGTGACGACTGCATAATTTCCACGGGTGCATGTTGTGGTTGATGCATCAAGCTCTCCACAGGAACCAAAGCCCGATGAATGCCTTTACTCATGGGCTCCATCGCCTCATATACCCTGAACAAAAAAAAGCATTTGTCACCAAGACTTAACTGGCCAGTTCATATGCAACCGTTCCTCATAGTCACTGCAATCTCTTCATTTCTTCTAAGAAACTCATTCAGTCTTCTTGTGAGAACTCTTTCCATCTTCTTGCAAGAACCCTTTCCATCTTCTGACAAGAACTCTCTCCTGCCCATCATCCACATTGGGTACCTTTGATCATCACATTGCATTACCCTAATGTGCTTACCCTTAATCATCATAATTGTGAACAGAAAACACACACACACACACACACACAGAAAGGACAGGGGAGCAAGAGAGCCTTACGAGGCATTAGGGCTGACAGTCCAGAGACTGAGACCTTCAAGGGAGTGACCAATGACAGAGGCGATAGTAGAGGAGAGGCGACCCGCGAAGTCGTCTTCGCCGCCTTCCTCCTCCACGATGTGGATGAGGATATCCAGCACACTCACCATCCCGATGTACTGCTTCCGCATCTGCCCCGTGCTCTTATCTGCCTCCATAATCATGGACCCGCCCGCTCCCACCCATTGCCCCGGCGGCGCTGCCACAGGCACCGCCAGAATATTCTTGGCCAGCAATGCGTTGAGCGTGTCCCCCACCGTGGCCGTGTAGGGAACCTCGACCAAACGCCCCTTGTGCTGCACCAATTCCTGCACCTTCGTTTGCTTGAACACTCCTCCCATGGCCATGATGATGGTTTTGATGGTCTTGTTCTCCGAAATTGATTGCTGCTGCAATCCTACGGCCTCCTCTGTTGCGGTCAGGGTTTAGTATTTCTAGTGCGCTTCTTCTTCTTCTTCTTCTTCTTCTCCTTTCTACTACTTTCTACACTCCATGGCGTGGCTTTGGGTAGTGATGTGTCCGAAGATCCCGATCATGATTCTGCTGCAAACACGGCACGTCATGCTCGTTGCATCAGCATGATGACGAGGACGAGGACGACGATGGATGCGCTCGCGGTGAGCATGCATGACTAGGGTTGAGTCTTGGTGCGTGGATTCTTCACCAATTTTGCTCAGATCTATCTCCTCATAAGCGAGCAATCCAGGAGCGCTCGATCGGGCCAGCGAGCAAGCAGAAATCTTCGAGAGGTGCGGTGATTGCAGCAGATTCTGGATCGCGTTGGTACGAGAGAATCCAAATCTTGCTCCCTGGATCCCCGCCAACTGCATTCCACATTTGTTGAAACCGGACAGACATGTGTCCTTCTCGCCGACATGAAACACCACCGTCATCAATAACCCGGGGGGGGACGGGGGACATTCCCAAACCCTAAAACCGTTCAACACAAAACCCTTGACTTCGAGAACGGATGAATGAAGATTGTCAGAAAATCATTCATTGGATGCATAAAAGATGTAAAATCCATTCATTGACGCTGAAGAAGCTTGAAAAGGCTTGGGACCCAAAACCTTTCACTTTGAAGGCTAAGGTCAAAATACATTTACTTGAAACAAAGTAATGTCTAAATAAAAAAACTCATGTAAGTTTGTGGACTTAATTAAATAATTAAATAAATGAAGGCAATTCATGATTAAAAAATTCAAAATAAAATATTAGTTAGCACTCACACAAAAGTGTCCACAAACTTCACAAACTCATAATGTTTTCTTATTTTCATTTTCAATAAGCTAAGGAGAATATGATGGTGCAATTTGATGCTTTTGATCCTAAGTATGAATTAGGTTGATTTCATTTTTTTGAAAAAAAAAATCAACATTACATATTCAACTTCCTTGTCAATTCCAAAAATATATATGATTTCACACTAAATAATTTACATTTTTTGCCAAGTATTCAAGATGATAAAACCAAATTAGATTGTATCATTTGTTTTCATAATAGATGTTTAATTTAAATTCCTTCATTTGTTAAAACATTTTAAAAAAATTACAACAAAACTAAATTCAATCCATATGGAATCTAACCTTCAAGTAATTTTGCAAGTTGTACACATAACAAATACATATATCATATACATACTCAAGTTAATAGTCTCGAACTAAATGCTTATAACCAAATTAGGAAATACAAGTATTTAAAATACAAATTAATCATTGAATTTACACTCGCATCACAAAAAATTGCCATTGTGACACAAAACATGCACTTGCCTCTTAAATTTCATTCGTCACACAACCAAAATTGGTATTTTCTTTGTATAATTTGAACTATTTAAGATTTAATGGGCCAAAAAAAAAATTAAATATACAAATAATTTACCTTTGTAATATTTTTATTAAGTTGATAAAAGATAGCAATGAAACCCAATATAAAAAATTACAAATTCAATGTTTTTACACAAATGATAAACAAAAATACTTTTTCATTATTGGGAATTAATTTGCAAATTTTTCATTGTCAAAATAATTTGAAAATAGGTTTTGAAAAATGCAAAAATATTTTGAAATTTACTTTTCACAACATAACATTTGTTTAGAATATGTTTCAAGTAGGTTCTAATGTGGAGAAAACACTTTTTTTTTTCAATTGAATATACAATGATATGTATGTTTTAATTCAATACATATTTATTTTTAAATTTTTTTAATGAAAAGGTACTTTTGAACACCATTTTGACTAGTCAATTTCAAAAGTATTTCTTTCTACTTTTACTATTCAAAAGTCAAAATCTATGTATATTAAACTCAATGCAAAGAAAAATAATTTCATTATGAAGCTTGAATATATTTTCTTGTATTTAAATGTCAAAAATTGTTTCACTTTTAACTCACCTTTAATTCATCAACTTTTTCAATATACTTTATCATGTTGTCACTGCAATATTATAATACACAATTGATTTCAACAAAAAAAATTAAAAAAATTTGACCAAAATTTGAATAATTATTGACCCCATATGTTGAAAATTTTAAAAATCAAACAAAAAATAAATTGTTGACCAAGTCTAATGCAACTAAAAACCCATCCCATTGTCAATAGTCATATTCAAACCTAAGGTTGAAATGTTCAATTGTGTCACAATGTTAACAAATTAACCAATTGTAAATGTGTGACATAACATATTCTTCCATTAATAATATTTGTTACATTCCAAAAACTTCAACATTAAAAAATTCATTTACCAAAGCTAAAAAATAAAAATATTCAATAGGCCTTGGTCAAACCTAATTCAATACAATGGTGTTGGTTCATAATGGTTCTTAACAACATACTTTAATTGTGATTATGTTGAGCATAAATCTTAATTCACATTTGAATTCAATCATTGAAAGACACAATAATAACCCTTTGTTTTTGTTTGTCCTGAAATTAAAAACATTCATGCAACAATCACACTAAAAGTCACATATATATGAAAACTAGATTTGAAATCAATTAACTAAATGTTCCATCATACTTTGAAAACATTCAACATTTACAAGTTCTTCGAATGGAAACATTGTTAAGATATATTCAATTGATCATATCGATGATAAGGAAACACTCACCCAAATTCTTCTTGTGCTCATGATAATTATAAGATGCTACTAAAACTTATTATTTAGAAAGACTTTTTCTTGTAAGAGAATCATCTTTTTTAAACATAAAAATCAAGGAGCTTGAATGATAGTATAATCAAAATTCTTCTTGTGGTTAATGAAAATGACAAGAATGGTGATCCTTCAAGGTTAATTTTGAAAGGAAAGAACAGTTTCCTTTCAAGCTCACAAGCTTTTGAATAATTCCCTTTCTTATAAGGGATTCATCAATCATCTTTTCTAATTCACATTTAATAATCAATAAACTTGCTTGGGCATTGTATAATTTACGAATCATGATTGATTGCACATTCAACTTTGCTACAACAAAGATAGTAGAAATTAAAAACCAACAACAAGACTTGACATGAAAATTCTTTATAATGTGCAATATGGAGCTAATCATTGATTGAGTTTGTTCTTGTACATTCAAATTTTGTTACTTGCATGAATATCATTTGTACCTAAAATTGGAACTTCAAAATTCTAAAGAGAAGAAGACGATGATGATGATGAAGAAGAAGCCCAAAAAAAAGAAATGGTGATGAGGAAGAAAAAGATGATGACATTCAATGATGAGGAGTTAGAACAAGGAGGAGAAAAAGATGATGATGTGGAGGAGGAAGAGCAAGGAGGAGGAGATGATGATGATGATGATGATGTGGAGGAGGAAGAACAAGAGGGAGAAGAAGATGATGATGATGTGGAGGAGGAGAAGATGACGATGTGGAGGAAGAAGAAGATGATGATGTGGAGGAGGAAGAACGAGGAGGAGAAGAAGATGATGATGTGGAGGAGAAAGAACAACGAGGAAGAGAAGAAGATGATGATGTGGAGGAGGAAGAATGAGGAGGAGAAGAAGATGATGATGTGGAGGAGGAAGAACAAGGAGGCGGAGGAGGAGAAGATGATGATGTGGAGGAGGAAGAACAAGAAGGAGAAGAAGATGATGATGTGGAGGAGGAAGAACAAGAAAGAGAAGAAGATGATGATGTGGAGGAGGAAGAACAAGGAGGAGGAGGAGAAGTTGATGATGTGGAGGAGGAAGAACAAGCAGGAGAAGAAGAAGATGATTATGAAGAGCAGGTAGATTGATGTGTGCTCAAATGCCAAGGGAGTTTCTCAAGTATGTCTCATCTGAACAAGCTAGAACTCTTCCACATTCCCATGCTAGGCATTTCAATAGATTAGTAGATCAATGTGAAAACAAGCTGCTCAAGATCGGTTCAACATTAATTCTTCCACTTACTTGCATATTCTTGTACAGTTTTGACTGATCTGGAGGCCCATGAAAACAAAACAAAACAAAACAAAAATCAATCCGGTTTTGTGAAGAGCTGGAAATTATAATAGTTGTAGTGTATAAGATTCAAGGAAATCTTCCCACTAGATGATGATATAGTATATGCTCAGAAGCTCAGAAACTGTTTAACTAGTTTGTTCCTGCTACAAATGCTTGGAACAAAAGACAATCCATTGTGAGAGAGCTATAGTTTTGTTGATCATGCAACAGCAGCAGCAGCAGCTGCTAGCTCCAAGTCTGGCAGACTCGAAGAGCTAGCTAGAAGAGCTGCGGCCTCGATTCTAGTGCTGCTGTGTAGATCGATCGACAGCAGCAGCTAGACGTAGTCAGGCGAAGAGGTACAAGGGATATATGGGATAGCTGCTCATGGCAAGAGCGCCACCGTACTCGCCACAGTCACGCTCTAACGCCAGAATCATCCGCACATATGAGTCACGCAGCTTCTTCAGCAGCAGCAGAGGTGACATGAGCAGCTTGATGCGCAGCTGCTTCGACACCTTGAAGTGTAATCTTCTGCGACGCTCGTGATTCTTATTACCCAGCTTCTCCACTACTAGCTTCTTCTTCTTTTTCTTCGATGTCTTCTTGCGTCTCCAACTTACTCCAGCCCAGAAGCGTGACGACGACGTCGAAGACGAAGAATTAGACTTAATCCGGCCTGTTGTTGTCTGCTGCTGCTGCTGCTCATCATGGCCGCCTTGGATCAGCTTCTCGTATGCCCGACCGTTGTCTACAAAGCGCATCCGGGACAGAGCTGGCCCCAACGCCAACACCCTCTTCCTCCCCATGTCGACAACAATACAAGAAAAGAAAAGCCAGGCAAAGTTTACTACAAATCTTCACGATTGTTGCAGCAAAGCATGAATCCCCCAGCTGCAACCTGCACAATCGTCAACAAGAATTAGACTGGAGATAGGTAGCAAGGCTTCAAACTTAGCACAATATGAACTGCAACGGCAACTAATACACAGTTTTCTCTGGACCAATAGGCTAGTACTGCGCCCTGCAGCAACATCGACAACAAGCTTGCCTGCCAGCTTCTGCCACAGCTTCTTCACAACAAATTAAGCATTATTCATCTCTTGCAGATCCCGGATATACATACACATACACCTGATATATTTCACCAACATGTTACAACAAGAATTTACATATATAAGAACATGAGCGAGCGAGCTAGCTAGCTAAGCTAGCTCGCTCAGACAACTGCACATATGTATACAGATCTGCGGGAAAAAAAAACATTCCGAGATGGAGATGGAGATTGACAGAGTACTACTACTGCTGAAGAGAACAATGAATGCTTCATGTGTGCTTTGCAATTGTGTGAAGAGGTAGAAATAGAGAGTATAGAGAGTATATTCAAGAATTCTCTGCGCTGCTTGAGGGGAGAGAGCTCCACATGAAATCACTCCCATTGTAGCTAGCTAGCTGCAAATGCTGCCAAGAATGCTGCAAATCCGGTCAGAAGATGTCGTGCTGTTGCTACTTCTTCTGCTGCTGCTGTTGCTGGTGGGCCGGGGCCAGTACTACGTCTACTTGCAGTGATAACAACAACAATAATAACAATAGAGGCATATCCAAACAACAACAACAACAACAAGGTACCAACTCTGGACCCACTGACCCTACATCCATGTTCTTGGTAGGTCGGAAAGTAGCATAGGTAGGTAGGAAAGTAGCATGGGTAGGTTGGAAAAGTAGCATCGGGTTAGGTTGGAAAGTAGCATTGAGTAGGTCAGAAAATTATCATTGGGTAGGTTGGAAAAGTAGCATTGGGTAGGTTGGAAAAGTAGTGTTGGGTCGGTGGGAAAAGTAGCATTGGGTTGGTGGTGGGAAAAGTAGCATTGGGTTGGTGGGAAAAGTAGCATTGGGTAGGTTGGAAAGTATCATTGCGTAGGTTGGAAAAGTAGCATCGAGTCGGTTGGAAAAGTAGCCTTGGGTAGGTTGGAAAAGTAGCGTTGGGTCGGTGGGAAAAGTAGCATTGGGTAGGTTGGAAAGTTGCATTGAGTAGGTTGGAAGAGTAGCATTGCGTAGGTTGGAAGAGTAGCATTGGGTAGGTTGGAAAAGTAGCATTGAGTAGGTTGGAAAAGTAGCATTGGGTAGGTAGCAAAGTAGCATTGGGTGGGTGGGTGAGAAAGTAACATAGGTACCAACTTATGTGTATGCCCCGTATGGGTCGGTAGGTCGTTTAGTAGCCTAGGCAGGTCAAACATTACGGGGTGGAATGTGCCCTCTAATTACACTACAAAAATCCACCCAAGTCTGCAAAGTCTGTACACCCAGCCTGGAACCAGCACCCAGCAATGCACCATGCAGGATGGATGAATGAACGATGTGTGGAATAGAGACAAACTTTTTTCATTTGAATGAATTCTGTCCCATATCTAACTTATCTATCTATCTATCTATCTATCTAACTACCCAGGGTGGTTAATCCCATAGCTAACCACTCTAATAATTAACTAAGTGAGCTAATGTGAGCTAATGTAACTAACCACAAGTGGTTAGCTATGTTGTACTATATGTGGTAGTGGGGTTTCTTTGCAGAGGGTGGTGCATCTCTCAAGAAGAGAAGACTCACACACACAACCCTAGAAAGAAAAAAGTGCTGCTGGTGGCACTGAATTCCATAAAGCAAACAAAAGCCCAAAAGTGATGATGAGGATAGTTTTAGTTTTGTTGTGTGCCCATTGCATCCATCCAAACTGTGGCTGGGTAAAGAAAGAAAGAAAGAAAAGGCCTGAGAGATTGTAGTGGCAAATCTCTGTAGAGAGAGAGAGAGTGTGTGTGAGAGCCCCAGTAGCCAGCCCAGCCCAGCACAAAGCTCATCTCTTTCATGTGCTTTCCTGTGTACCTTCTTGCAATTGCAAAGTGTGGTCTGGGTTTCTTTGGACCTGTGCTGCTCTACTGCTACTGCTTCTGCTCTTCTGCTCTTCTGCTACTGTACTTTGTTGGGCCCTACCCTACCCCCATATAAGGACATGGACTATCATCACATTGGATTCATCTTTTGTTGGAAGTTTTATTTTAATACAACTGGTTTCTTTGGTGAAAGTGTTTTTAGGGTTTAGGGTTTTAGATTGGAACTGATTTTTTATTTTTTTTTGGGTGGTGTTCAGAGTGTGGACACAATAGTCAGATGTATTTAACATCTTATGGTGTCTTTTATATGCTAAAAAAGGGTAGTTGCAAATAAGGGGATCAAGAAAAGTATGGGGCCACAAGCTCAATCTAGTCATAAAGGTTAGCAACCCCTTTAAATTTTCCTCATAATATGGTGACTTTGGGCCTTTTTCTTGCCCCCACCCCACCCCCCTTTTCTTTTTTTTAAGTCACTAGAATGTGAAATTTCAACAAGTT
>Ga0209611_10004678_pt1 | contig 23296 bp, 13 predicted proteins | sample S1TSphgellanicum_3_FD_187693 | JGI IMG/M metagenome (GOLD analysis project Ga0209611, IMG submission 187693) | Host-associated microbial communities from peat moss isolated from Minnesota, USA - S1T2_Fc - Sphagnum magellanicum MG (SPAdes) (version 2) | ecosystem: Host-associated > Plants > Peat... | reverse complement strand
AAATATAAGATACGTATAATGGATTTTTGTTACATTGATGATCTTGAATAGTCATTTATGGGATAATAAGGAGGTTGATTGGTTAAGTTTTTTCAGTGGCCTGGTTTTTTGCATGCTTTTCCATTTAGTTATATTAACGTTAGTTTAGTATTTTTGGGGATCAATAATTAGCGCGCAAATTGAAAATGAATAATTCTCCAGCTAATACGACTATTTTTATGTTAATTATAGCTATATCTATGAAATTGCCCACAGCCAAACTATGTGTAATTTGTTTGGGTGGTGTAATAGTGGTAAATTATGGAAACAAACGTTTGTTTCCCAAATTACGCCCACCAATGGCCAAGTTTGCTAATGTAATAGAGAGAACTACCAGTTAGCCTGAAATTTAGTAAGTACTAGGTTTTTTCCTTGTCATTTTATCGGAAAAATAGGCACTTTGTGACGTGCTCCCAAGTCACGGGGTGAAACCCACTTGAGGGTTTCACAAAGTCAAGTTGCGGAAATTGCGACTTAGTAGCACGCTCCCGGCTTCCAACTCTAAAAAGGGGTAGAGGGTCGAGTTGGGAGCCCAGGGATTAGACTAGGAAGAGGGACTAGTTTAGCTCGTGTGAATCTGCATTCAAAAACCCACCAAAAAAGGTTAGTTTAGCATTCGGGACACCCTTGGGTGTTGGGACTTGCCACGGGCACTTGAACACACAAGACTCACCACAGCCCGGACTCGGGAGTAAGCCACCACCTTACTCCCTATAGTATTCTCTGCGGCTGGTCGCGGAGGCTACACCCGAATGGCACATTTTGTTGGGACTCCTGAAATGGAGTCCCGAAAGTGTCCCGAAAGTGTCCCGGCTGGACTCCCGGGACTTTGAGCGGCCATAACTCCTCGCCCCGAGCTCAGATCGGGACGAGTCCTCAATCAAAGTTGTAGCTCTTGTTGAGAGCTTTCCAACGCCGTGTCGTACTCTTCAAGGCGACGTCGGGAAGAGGTCGATTCCCGACTTTTAGTGGTCGGGAGTCAAACTGCCAGTTTGACTCCCGGCCCTTCTTTTGCCCATAACTTGGGCTACAGATGTCTGAATGGCCAATGCGAGTCCATTTTCGATATCTACGATTCAAGACCTTTCCAATGACACCAAGAACGCCTCAATGCGAGTTGTTTTGGGCCTTTCTGTCGAGCTCTAAACATTTGGGAGTCCCGAAGGACTCCAAACCTCCAACTTTTCCAAGTGTTGGGCTTCACCCCCACACTTGGCCAAAGTGGGGTTGTGACATTTTGTGCATAAACCTTCGTCCTTTCTTTGTCATTTTATTGGATGAATATGCACTTTGTGCATAAACCTTCGTCTTCAAGCCCTAGTACACCCTCAAAGGTGCTATAGTAAAGGACCTGATCAGAAGGCATGTCCGTCATTTTGAAGTATAAATGAAAATTCTAGGTCCCAACATTGGTTTTGATTTTTTGGCTGAATTTGAAATTTGTAACTAATTAATTCATTATGTGGAAAAGGGGGGTTTTGTAATTAGCCTTCCAACTCATTTTTGAATTATAGAGGACACTTACAACTCATTATATTTATACATCGTGAGTGCTAACGAACAAGTTGTAACTCATTGTATATACGATGCGATTCATTGCAACTCTATCAAAACAACTAATTTTCAACTATTATGCAACTCCATTATAACTGCACCCATCATGTCATGTTAACATCATTAATTATCATCCATTTATTAAAATATGACATGTGGGTGAAATTTTTTTAAGGTGTACCACATTGGATGAGAAAGGCCTAATCCTTATTACAATATTTTTTTACCTTATATTTTGATCCCCATAAAAAATAATGAATCAAAAGTTATTAAAATTTTCAAAAGGACTATATTTCAAACCATTAAAATTTTAGATTCCATTATAATCATTTATAAATGTGTCTTTACATGGTAAAAAAGGACTAGGTAGACATAAAAAGATGACGTTGTGACAAGATTTTGGTACACCTTAAAAATTTTGGACCCATGTGGTACTATGAAATTTTTTGGATAAATTATTTTCTTTTCAAAATATTGATCTCCATCGTTCATTATGATTATTAATGATGGTCCGAAATTATGACACATGGCATAATAAAAAATATTGTCACACGGCGTATTTAAGTGTATTTTGGAAAAATATAAATAAATATAAATAAATATAAATACATATTTGAATAGCTAGGTAAGTTGTACATAACCATAGGTAGGTAGGTAAAAAAATAGGACTTACTTACTTACCTAGGTGGTAAGTAGGTAGGAAAGCACAATATAAAGTGAACTAAAAAATAGCTATGAATTTTTTTTAAAACGTTTAGCCTTTGGGTTAAGCTCTTTTGAGCTCATCCCAAAATGGCACTTGTATTTCAATGTGAGAATATAAGAGAACAAGCTCCTTTTTTATATAATTTATAACATGGCATTTGAAGACAAAACATATGGGTTAAATCTTTTAGTTATTTCTTAGTTACAAATGGAGCTGTAATCAAGTTACAACTAGAATAGTTAAGTGCTTCATGCAAGCTAGATTCAAGGGGAAGGCTCCATTGTTTTTGGTGTTTAAACAAAACTTGAACCCCCCTCCTACTAGCACATTTAGCGTGTTAAAAGTCATTGAAAATGGAATAAAATTGAAAAAGCTACAACCCCCCAAAGTATAAGGGTCAAGAATTCAAAAAAACAAACCACCCAACACTATAAAGGCTAGTTCCCAAACACCCAAAAAATTCCTTATATGTTATTTTGTTACTATTAGAGTTCAAAAATGATTTGTAAAATTTCAAGTGGATAACATTTTAAATCATTTAAAATGAATAAGAAATTAAAAAGTTAAATGAGGTTTGAAAGTTGGAGGGGTCCAAAGAAGAAAAATGGGAAAAAAATGTGTTTTGTAAATTGGAAAATTTATTTGTCATAACCTTAACCTTGGGTTCGTAACCAAAGCAAGGGCTTGCAAAGGTGCAGGCGAGTGAAGCCTGGGCGTCACATTTCATGTTCCTAGGAATGTAGGAGTGAACTCAAGTGAACTCCCACTTTGGGAGTAAAAGTCCCGATCGATTCCCGAATCTTTAGAAAATAATTACAGGGGTCAAAAATCATTGGATTGAGAAGTTCCTTGTGCCATTGAAATCTCTTGAAACGCAGATGTTTAAAATGGGCTAACATGACCCATTTGGGTACTTAAAACATAAGTTATGGCCAAAAGAAGGGCCGAAAGTCAAACTACCAATTTGACTCCAAACCACTAAAAGTCGGAAATTACCTTAATTCATTTGTGTGCAAGTGGCGTGCCACATATCATTGAAAAGCTATCGATGAGGGCTATAATTTTGCTTTAGACCTCACCTCAATCAAAGGTCTACACAAAAAGTTATGGACTTCCAAAATTGCGAGAGTCCCAATTTCAGGAATTTCAAGACTCCCAACTTGGGTGTCCCCAGAAAAAATGACATTTGGGTGTAGACCCCCTAGTTAGGCACAGAGAATACTATAAGGGGGAAGGTGGTGGCTTCCCCCAAGTTCAGGCCATGGTGAATCTTGTGAATTTATGTTTACTTATGGTTTGTCCATTCACCAAAAATGCTTTAAGTACACACTAACCAACTTGTTGATTGGTTTGTGCAAGTTCGTGTGAATAATTGACCCACTTATTGCTCATCTTAGTCGTCATCTTGGAGCTCTAACACGCCCCTTTACCCCAAAATGTTGCGAACCAGGGAATGTACCCCAACTCCTTATCCTTCCATTGTTTTCACATTTGGATTTACAATTGAATCTATCAAGGAGTTTGGGGGTGTGTCATTATTTCTCTTCTTGTTATTTTTTTATTACTCCTTTTCCTTTGCACTTCAAAGATGATTTCTAAAGATTGAGGTAACACTCCCATAACATTTTTAATCACTCAAAATGAAGCATGTATGTGATGAAGATATGAATAATTGATGAATATGTATCTTTATTAAATTAATTATAAGTAGTTGTATCATAGTTATAACATAGTTGAACAATAGTACTTTAGTAGTGGTGCATTAGTGGCCATATTAATTGTATTAATGGGAATCATAATTGAAAACTAGTTGCAAATGTATCCCATAATGGGTAATGGAAATGTGGATGCATGGCATGATTGCACGTATGTACATTGTACATTAGTTGCAGCATAGTTATTGTTTTAGTGGCACATTTATAATAGTTCTAAAGTAATTGCCACATGTAACTATAATACAATTAATTAATTTTTTGATATGATAATTTATTTATTAATACACCATATTTCTAGGGGGATAGTTGCACACTAGTTGTAATACCCAAAAGATAGTTGCACAATACTTATATGTGAATTGTTTTTTGAATTTTGGTTAGAGGGTAGTGTGGTTTCAATAGACACAATTTTTCATAGTGATTATCCAATGATATAACATTGACATCAAATTTAAGGACCTTTTTAGCCCATGTTCATAAGATATTTTTGGCTTTAAGTACTTGAAGTACTAGAATACATCTGGCATTTTGATTTATGAAATCTAATGTGACATCTTGGATCTATGTCCTCTTGATGCTTAGTGATGCAGATGGCTAAATACACCAAGACATACAACCATAGAACAAAAAGATAGGCATAAAGAATGGTATAAGAAGTGGAGTTGTAGAGACTTTTTTAGATATCCATTATGGTTAGTGGAATAATATCAACATATGTAATTATACATTCATGCATCCTTTAAAAATATCCAAGCATTGTTTTTTCATTTTGCGAGAAAAGACTTATCAAGTATCTACCTTGTAGTGTAGATGTGTTTTGGAAAATTACCAAAGTTCTAGAAATCATTGTCATTTTTTTTGTGACATTACTTGGCAATTTTGCAACCAGGCTTTACATAAGACAACTTTGTTATCATATGCATTGTGGAAATTGCCAATATATCCACATGGAGAGTGTGCCCTCGCCAAATTTAGGTTATCGCACTCAAGGGATAAAATTGCAGAGCAAGAATCTTTTGTGCATGTGCACAAACACTGTAATTTATCATGGTTAGTGTTAGGGGAATAGATACTAAAGTAGATTGTATAGCTCAAAACACCCCCCTATTTTATTGAAATAGTTCACTATTTAGGCCAATTACTTATTTGTTGTCCTAGTGTCAAATGATATGTTTATTATTTTATTTGGACCCGATAATTCAATATGGTGTGGTCTTCGGTATCAAATGGCATGTTGTGTGACAACTATTGATATGGAACATTTCGACATATTACCTATGGCATCAACAAATGATGGTGAGATTTCATGTGTTTTTTAACTACCTTATAAATATAGATTATCTACATTCCAACACTGGGAATATTTGGTTTGTAGAGGTCATTGGATGTTATGCCAAATGTGATGTACTTTTCCCATTGTGGCAATGTAAACATTGAAGATGTTGACCATCATGTGTAGTGCAATGATTGCTTCTACAACTTATGTAGTATTTGCAAGTCCTTTTGGCATGTTGGGCATATGTATATGACTATTGATATTCGTCTTTGTATCCTCTAGGCTAAGGCTAACCATTTGGCTTGTATGATTTATCAGGTTATTAATCTAGGTGCATCCCTAGATTTCAAAATTCATGAATACACCATACTGAAATGGAGTTGCAAAATAATGGACAAAGCCATGGCTAGTCTCTAGAATTTCATAAAGGCCTTGGCCATTTTTTTATCATTAGGAACAAAATGTTATGTGAAGTGCAATCATATGCTAGTCCACCAACCTCAAAAAAATTGAAAAGAAAAGAAAAGTGTTAACACAATTGAATGGTCAAAAAAACTAACATATGAATTACCTTAATATGAAGGTGTGTTGTGAGCCATACCAACACAACCATGTGCGGTAGTCTCAATTTTTAAAAGTTGCATCAAGGTTATTTGAGTGTGGTAAGGTTATTAAGGGCTTTTAAAAACTTCATAAAGAATGATGAATGTGTGTGGTTGCATGGAGGGGTTGTTTTCTTTTCCGAAATATGATATTGGTGAATAAGGTGTTGGGTTAGTTCTTTTTTTCAACAAAAAGCTGGTAATCATAATTTTAGAACCTCAACTGTGTAATTAGGGGTGAGAAATCTCTAGAGGGTTGGGGGTAGAAGCAAACACCAAAATTTGTGGTGTTCAATAAAACATTGGTCTTGTTTTAGTATTTAGTGAGTAACAAAGATGTTTGAGATTCACGAAACAGTTGAAGGGGTGTTAATGAAAGGTCCATTAGAGATAGAATTATGTTCAAGCCTTATGAACATAAAATTAATTCGAGACAACTTAACGACTAAATAAATACTGTGATAGGATGGCAATGGCAACATGAGTGTTGTAATGAATGAAACATTTATTTAGAGTAAGGATAAACTCAGCGAAAAGCTGCAATTACATGTTGAGTCTTGGGTTATGCCTTAGTGGTAGTTTATAATTACAAGAAATCTTGGATGCATCGGTGAACTAGGTAGTTCACCTTGTTATTAGGAAGCAGCCGACGAATCGAACTACGTAACCAACGATAGTGTCCAACGCCAGGAATTGAAGACCACACGAAGATAGAGGTGTCTTTAGTTTTATAACAACCTTCGCAGACGATTTTAAGTTCATTGCCACAAGCGAGGTCGACTTATAACAAGATCACGAAGGTGCGAGAGCTTGGAGAAATGCAATTATACCAAGCTCCAGGGGGTTCAACAAGCGCGCACCTCTCGATGTTCGAGATCTTCATCACAAGGACGTTACGTCAATGTCAAATCTAGAATTGTTTCTAGAGCTGGTTCTTCATTCACTTATGCAGTTTGAAGCTCGTAAGATGTGGCCATACACGACACCATAATTTCAAGGAAAGGAAAAAAAATTTCAATCAAAATCAAATCAACAATGAATGTGTGGAGGATTTATTACATCGAGATGCGGGGTTGTAATCTATAGATCAAGGAAAATGAAGGAAATGCGTAAGTAATGGCTTAGAACCACGATAAAGTAAAACCTTAAAATCAACGGGCCACCAAGCAATGAAACCTTCCAAGGGCCACCAAACATTGGAACCTCCCATTGGCCACCGAATTAAGATCTTCTTTCACCTCCTTCCTTCTCATTTTCTTTAAGAGGGTGAATTCGGATCATTGAGGCTCTTTTTCCCTAGAAATAATTTTCAATTCAAAATTTGAAAATACTTGTTCCCACAACCTAGTTGAAAAAGAAAAGAATGATTAGTCTTGGTAGATGCGAAGAAAAAGAAGAATATAATGGACATTTGTAATAGTTTTGAAAGAATGGAAGTGAGTAGGGATAGTGTTGGGAGGTTGGAATTTTAGAAAAATCTCTTAAACCCTCTCGGGCTTGGTAGTATAACTTCTTGTTGGTTTAGTTGCAGAACTTAAGATTTGGTAGCAAGGTGCGCCTTGTAGTTTGCTTTCTAATGAGCTAAGGCAAGTTAGATTTGAATAATGTATGTGTTAGGAATAATATTTCAAGTGACTGGTGGTCTGTAGCCAAGTTGAACTTACTACCTTCGTAAAACCCTTTTGAGTTTGGTGGCATAACCTCTTACTAGTTTAGCTACAGAACTTAGGATTTGGTAGAAAGGTGTGCCTTGTAATTAACTTTCTAATGGGCTAAGGTAAGCTAGATTTGAATAACATATGCGTTAGGAATAATATTTCAAGTGGCTGGTGGTCTGCAATTAAGTTGAACATGGTGTTGAACCCTTAAAGGTTGGTTTAAATGAATGACAATTTGACATAAAATTTTAGGATTTGAGGTGTTTGCGTTTGGAAAATAGATCTATTAATTCCAATTTGTATTTGATGCATAGGAGGTAAGTTATTTGGTTTCAACTACAAACGCAATTTAACATCTAGAAATACACTTGCATTTTTCCTTCACAAGTAGCATATGTACTTTCAAGTATAGTCACCTCATAAATCCAGGAGTAGAGGGACAGAAAGTCGCCTCACATGTGTTAAGATGAATTCCCCACTTGATGGTTTTATCCTCATTTGCATGAAAATGATTTGTGATCAATGGGGTGACAAATCTAGTTTTTCTTTTATCTATTTGTATATTGTTGTCTATTTTGTTTCAATGTTTTTGTCTATATTTGTATCTTCTTGTTTGTGTCACACCCTTAACAATGTTTTTTCTTTTTTTAGTTTGTATTTTGTTATGATTTTTTATAATATATTAAAAAAATTGTTGGCATTTTGCTCAACAAATCAAGAATGTAAAAAAATATTAATGGAACAAAATTACATATAGTAAAATTTACAAAATTGTATCCTTTTAATTTAAGACAAAATTGATTACAACAAAATTATTATGTCCACACAAAATAATTTAATCATCGTCACCAATAATGCAAAGCAATGCGGAGCCCAAATAATTTATGGACCAATTTCAACTTTTATTTTACTATATAACATGGATATGAATAGACATGCCTATATACAACATGTGTTTTTTCATGTCCATGTTAAAAGAAAAAAATTGAAATAATTATCAGGAGAAACAAGGTTTTATGAAAATGCACATGTTAATATTATGCATTTTTATTTTTTGGGCATCATGTTACTTTGCATTATTAGTGACAATGATTGAATTATTTCGTGTGGACATAATAATTTTGTTGTAATCAATTTTGTCTTTTTTAAAGATAAAATTTTGTAAATTTCACTATATTTCATTTTGTTTTGTTAATTTTTTTTTTACATTCTTGATTTGTTAGGCAAAATGCTAATTGTTAGAAAATTTCACAACAAAAAAAAAACATACAAAAGAAAAAGAAAACATTGAAAAGGTGTAAGACAAACAACAAGATACAAATAGACAAAACATTGAAACAAAACAATAAGATACAAATAGACAAAATAAATAAAAACCAAATGAAATTTGATCCATGATGAATTATAATTTGGAATGACTCTAAAATTCTCTCGTAGTTATGATCACCAAAATACCCATCCTACATAAACCAATTCCAATGAAGCATTGTCATTGGAATTTAAGTATTGAAATACTAATTTTTTGAATTTTTAAAAAATTACATGCATACATACATATATATGGGCCACTTGAAACCTTATATTTGGATAAATCCAACAAACCATTCGATAAAATAAATATAATTACTCGTGATTTGGTTGGGATTATTGATCTTATAATAATGCATAACTCTTAGCTTCAATGCGCACCACCTTTCACTTCAAAAGAAAAGAAGGTGAAATAGGTTGCAATATTTCCCTTAAATGAAAAAAAGACAAGGTTCCTTTACCTAGTCTAAATTGTTACCAACCTCCCAACTTAATTGTGAAACCAAATGAAAAGAGGGAAACATATATTTGAATAAAAATAAGAGCCCATGTTGTTGCATGTTGGTGAAGAACATGGAAACGTGAAGGAGAATAATAATTGTAGGGAAGAAGGAGAGGGGTGGGGGGGACATAAAAGCCAAACATCATTTTGCAAAGGAATAACATTAATTTGTTCCTTGGGTATATTGATTGAGTTAAAGATTGCAAACAATGGGTTTTGAATATTGTTGATTTGAGATTGTGAAGAATCAAAGGGGGGCAGAGGAAGGGTGGTGACATCCATGGGGTTTTGCACAAAGATGATGAGTTGCAAGTGGCAATTTGTCAAGAAAATTGTGAATCCACAAGAGGTTGATCTCGAATGCAAAAGTTTCAAGGAATTTAAGGAAAATGATTACATTAGTCATGGAAGTTTAAAGGAATTAAATGTTATTGATAATTTTGAGAGTTGTAAAAAAGTAAAGGTTGATGGTGATTATGATTGTTTCAAGGAATTGAAGGTTGAGGATGATGCCGACAGTCTCAAGGAATTTAAGGTTTCTTGTTGGCATAAGTTCCAAAGAGATGGCAAGAGAAAAAGGTGGTGGTGGTGGTGGTGCACACATAGCAAGAAATTGTTGCAACATCATGGAACTAGTAGAAATCATAATGATATAAACTTTGAGGAGGATGAAGATGGTAACTTTATTGTGATGGAAGCTAATCGTTTAAAGTTTTGTGACAAGGTCCCTAAGGTGGTTATGAAATTCCTTATGGCAAAGAAAAAGGTGACTTGCAACCAATTATCAAATGATGGAGTTGAACAATGTTGCAAGCCTTTAGGATCAATGGGTTTGCTGCAATTTTTGCATAGTAGACCACCCAGAAAAAGGAACAAATATTGTAGTGACACAATCAATATTAACCATGGGTTGGATGTTTTCAAAGATGATAATGACATGGGATTTGTAAATTCCAAAGATGGAAATAATACAAGAAGGATAATAACCTTGAAAGATGTTGAAATTGGCTTGGGAAGTATTATTGGTATGTCAACATGTTCATTACAAGACCAACAAAGTGAAGATGAACAAAATGGTGACATTGGAATATTTCTCGATGTATCTTGTTCTAAAACATATTTTCCATTTATTTTTCAAAATATTGTAACTAATAATGGACTCAAATTTCCTATAAACAAATTTTGTGGAAATGAATTGTACTTCAAGGCTAGAAGATGTTGTTTGGGAAACAAATTATTAAGTTATGATGATATTGAAGTTCTTCCACTAGAAATTGTGATTTTTTTTTTAATTTCAAAGTTCTTGAAATCCATGTTTGGTGCCAAGAAATCAAAAGATGTTTTGAGTGATGAAGGTGTTTGTGAAGAGGTGGAGATTATATGTAAAAAAGGGGGAAAATGTATTCCAAATGCAACTTATGTGAACATTTTGCCACTATCAAACCTTAGTATTAATGTTGTGGGGCTCACCAAGAAATTAAATTATTTGTTCCTAATTCAAACCCCTTATCAAGAGGAAAAAATGAAACAAAAGATGTTCGATGCTACTAAGAGATTGAAAAGGGATTTAGAAAGTGAGAAATTCCTTGATATGAATACACATGTAGCCATGGAGATTGGGATAAGGCTCGACATTTGTTGGAAGCCTTCAAAAGATGGACAAAATGATGAATCTTGTAGTAACAAGAATAGGGATCAACATTTTTTTTCAAATAACACTTGGCAAAATGCAATAGAACAAGGTAAAAGCAATTTTATGCAATGTTTCATCATGTCTAGGTCAAATTTGGAAGATGACATGATGGAACGACATGAACATTTGAGCACAAGTATAAGTTTTTTTTCAAATGGTGTTAATATACAAGACTCAATTCGAAACTCATGTAGTTGTGTCAACATCCAATCCAAGACAATGCAAAACATAAATTTTAAACCCAAAGATTTGGATGTTTCAAGAAACTTACACAATGTTGAAATCTTCGAAAAGGCATTTATGTGTGAATTGGAAGATTTGAATGTGAACTGTGGGTCTACTACTATTATATCAAATGTAATCTTATCTTGTGGATCGATGCTACCACCTCTTTTGCATGATGATGTTGAGGTGTTACAACTAGAAATGAACAAATCACATTCAACTAAGAAGCCATATGTTGGTAGTCCATTCATAAATGTGGAAAGCCATTGCCAAAAAGATAATGGCATGTTATTGTATTATCCTTTTAAACAAAGAAAAATAAAATTTGAAACCTACCTAAAAGGATTTGTTCAACGCAAAACAACTGGTGAACACATAAAAGAAGAAACCAAGATAAATCACACTATGCCCATAGATGGAGAAGACAAAAATCATCATAAAAGGTATTGTGGTGGTAGTAGTCATTGTCTTATTCCAAATTCAATGAAGGTCTTTGGTCCCAACAATTGCCACTTTGATCCAACATCTTCATGTAGCATTGAGATTTGGAAGAACAAAAAATATTGTTGGGCTAGCAATGGTGACAACATGGTGAAGAATTTTTTTAATACATTCATTTGTAGTATGAACAAGACCATCCAAAAGTTACAAGAGGAGAAAGACAAAATGGTAGTATGTCATGACATGGGCATTAACCACGTTTCCCAAACAAATGGGGGAAATATTGATAAGTCCTACAAAAGTAACAAAGGCAATCCTGATGTTGAAAAAATCAATAGGTGTAAATTTCAAATTTTGAAAAGGTTCAATGTTGGTCTTGAAAAAATAAACCACAATCTCTACAAGTACAATGGTTTTGGAGATAAAAGTTTGTGGTGTAGTGCATGTACTATCGATGCTTGGAATGAGGTTCCAAGCAAGCTTCTTGATCAACAATGTCACCCCTCACTACTAGACGATGACACAATGTCCCACATACACATATGTTCCACTTTGAGGAAACAAGTAAAAGGACTACATGTCGACATTGAGCCAAAAAGGTGGTTTGTAACAAAACCATATAATGATAATATTCCTCCACAACTAAAAGAGAAATTGACATTTGTGAGGGACATTGGGTTGACTAACAAGAAATTGAAAGCAAGAAAAACTATTGGAAGGGTCCTAAGGAAAAGCAAATGTGCATGCCCCCAAAAGAATTTGATACCACAACTACAAAAAAAATGGAATGAAGAAACCCTTGCACATGGAACAATAAAAGTGCAAAGGGAGTTACCTCTAACTAAAAACAACAAGGATCCACTTCCATCTAAGGAGTCACAATGCTTGAAGAAAAGCACGAGTATTGATCCGCTATTAGATAGTAACATGTGGTCCTCAGAGGAGAAAGGCAAGTTTGATTGTTGCATACACACAAGAAACATTGAATCCAAAGTTCACAAATACTTAAAAAACACATGCAACAAAACAAATTCAGACTTCAGAGCTTTTCATGACTACGGAAAACATATGGTAGATCAATATACACGTTTTGATGTTTTATTCAAAACTATGAGCCACATTCAAACAAGTAAATTACATTCAAAGCCAAAATCTCAATCCAACTAGATTATGTGAAAATTCATGAAAAAAAAACAAGAAAAAAGTTTGTGAAAGATGCCATTAAAGATTTTTGGAACTCAAATGCTACAATCCAATTTGAGATCTTAAACAAAATAGAAGGTATAGAGGGGAGGAATGCAAGATGTAAGAGAATTCCTAGAACCATGTTTATGGAGGAGGGTATACAAGTTCAACTTCTAGTTGAATCTTATAGGAGGAACAAAAATTTCTTGAAGGTTGTAAGGAATCAAATGATCACAAGGACTCCATTATTCCAAATTGGACACCCAAGATGCGAAAACTAGTTGCACATAATGCACAAGAAAAACTTGACATTGTAATGGAAGGCCCAAGAAAAAAAAACTTATATGCAATTGAAACAAGTGAGATCAACAACTCATTTTCATCCCCTTGTAATGTAAAATGAGATTATCACTAAGACTTCACATTTTGTAGCAAGCTTTTACATATGAAGATATGTTACACCTTTAGAATTTGAAACAACTATTGTTTGCAATCCATAGGATTATGTGTTTAGTCCAACAATACATATCAAAAGTCACAAAAAGTTCACAAGAATCACATCAATGAAAAAAGTCAATTACAGAAAGAAGATAAATGTAATAGTGTTCCAGGAATATTAAAATCAAAACATCGACATAGAAAGAGATGGGGTCAACCATGCATTACTCATAAATCAAGCAGCAATGATTCTGAATCAGGGGAAGATGTTGATGAGCTTGAGAATCAAGGTGAGTCCATGAAAAATGATATTCTTTTGTTAATTTCAAATGGAAGAAAGCTTTCATTTCCAACCCATAGATGTTGTAACACAACATAGTAGAAAAATCTAAAATTTTGAATGAATTTATATTGATTACAACCTTTCATGGAGGAAAACCTATTCTTGTTCATCAATGCATGAAAGGTTGTCATCAATTTGGCATTCATGGAATAGTACATGACGATACAATTAATGATCTAATTCCCCAAAAAATTGGAATTCAGATCATAAATGCAAGGATCAAATCATGGGTTGTGATGAATATCAAAGTTGTAAAATACATGAATGTATGAAGCATGAGATGAAGTCACCAAATGGAACCAAGTTCATATCAACACATGATAATGAAGGTTTTTTTGAGGACCAAATATTGGATGTGTCTAGCATGGAGGGTGCTATTAAGGCAAGTGAAAGACAATTTACATTATAAACTTTCGTTGTGAAAAGTATAATTGATCAAATTTCCAAGTCTAAATAAGGTGTTAGTAACAACAATTAACTAGGAATTGGAAGAAAGGATTGTAAAATTTATGCAATCACTTGAAAAGATGATGGTTAGAAGTGGATATTCCTAATTTTTTGTAGGGTATTGAGGATGTGTCCATGATTAAAGGAAAAAAAATTGTTGAATCTCACCCACCATATTTATATTCAACGTTACAAGAAGTAGCCAGGGATATTGATACTTTCAATTCCATTTCTACAAGCAAAAGTAATTCAAACACCTTGATAGGAGAAAATCACAAAAGCCCATCAAACGGAATTTATGAAAAAAAAACTATGAAAACAGTAAAAATGGTACGTCCATTGAAATGATGATGGTCTAGAATTACCATAGGGACTATTGGGACTACTTATCAAAATAGTTAGATGCAAATGCCATCAACATATGAATAGAAAGAAGGTTTAATGAAGAAGTTAAACTAGTATTCCTTGTCTTTAAAGGATCCCATTTTTTTTTTAAATTTTTTTACTTGTTTTGATATTTTAAATCAATTCCTAGGGGGTGAAGTAACATTTAGTTCTTACTCCAAGAAAATTCAACAATTTTGTTCGTAAGATGGCTAACAAATTGTTGAAGATGTCTTCTTCCATTCAAGTATATTGTTGGTCCTCTTTTTTTATATACTATGAATTCAAACTTCAATGTAATAAATGATAAAATTCTTTTGGTATTATTTGACTTCTAAATCAAGTTTTGATTTGGAGTGTCCCAAGAAAATGAACAAAAGTTAACAAAATTAGTCAAGGATAATATTGCTTGGGGGAAACATACAAATGTTGAATTGAAAACTTTGAAAAAGCGATGCACTTGTAAGGATTTGTCTTTTGTTTAATTCTAGCATCAATATTAAATAAATGAAGCCTCCATGCAACCATCTATCCATTATCATTTCAAATTTTAAAAAAATGTTATTTACGTGACACCATTTTCTTTCATTTTATTTGTTTTTTCGTATATTATGATTGCTCAAATTCCTTGTTCACTTGTAAAATTCATTCTTATGTGGATAGATCATAAAAGATGATGACCACTTGAGGCGAGATGATGTTGTTTCTAAATTACAACAAAGTTTTCAAAGTGATCAAAATAAGCTTGAATTCATGATTTCTTCAAAGATGAGATCAAATAATTTTTTTGAAAAAACAACAAAGATGGATAGGTTTGAAAATTTGGACAAGTTCCCAACAATAGATTGTAAATCTTCAAGCCAAAAGTATCTTCAATATTGTGATTGCAAACCACTTTCACCAAGGGGAATGAAGGGATCAACGGGTGACAATTTCTTCCTTTCTAACTCAAAAGGGTCAAAAGTTATGGCTAAAAGATCAACAAATGCAAGAAATGGTGCATGTGAGTACATGGAGAAACAAATACAAGTTAAATCAAACCAAAGAACTTGTCATCCTACTATCTCTTGGAGGCTTCAACAATATGAACAAGCACATGGAAGTACCGTGCAAGAATCTTGCACCAAATCACCTTCTCCCAAAAAGCTCAATAAACAAAGATTTATGGGCATCAAAAACTCTTATAAGAAAATGTTGATATTAGAAACACCACCACAAAATGATGTTCAATCTTCAACCAAAGTTTATAGGATGCAAAATAGAAGTAATGGAATCACAACATCACCCTCAAACAATCAACATAAATACATAAGTTATAAGGTCAATTTCCTTTGTTGCACACAAAACCACGGATTGACCAAAGAGACTTCTAATAATGACAATAATCAAACAATTCCATTTAGCAAATGGTGTGATGATGAACATCCTCAAAATAGAAGCTTGTGTGGAGCCAAAAACATTACAACATCATTTCCCACGATTATGTGCGACAAGGATAGGAGTGGAAAAATGAAGTACAAATGGAAAGCTCCCATTCATAGTAAGGGGAAGGAATTTCCCATTGCTTTTCTCATGAAGAACAAAAGAGCATTTCAACAAGTAGGGTTGATCCCAATAGTCCCATACAAAAAAGAAAAAGTGCATTTAGTTGGCAAGCCTAAATATTATTTAGGTTCAAGTTGGAGAAACTCCAATGTGGAGTATGGAGCATGTAAGGACTTCAATAAGTTGATTCCACCACAACAAGAAGAACATGTTCAATATTGCATAGTTCACCCATGTAAGTGTAGGTATCAAAACTCTTCAAATGTTAGCCATTTGAACTTATTAATCTTGTCAACAATTGATATATATGAATCATCATCTTTTACAAGTCTTGCATGCAACAAGACCAACTAAATCTATGTTAACTATTATAGATCATTTTCCCTTCCTTTTCCATAGATCAAGGAAACAAGTACTCACAATGCCAAGTTAAAATGTTACATTAAAAAAAATTAATAGAGAAAATGAATTTGGTCTTGCTTTAGATCTATTATGTTGGGTCTTGTCCATATAATTCTATGCCATTTAATTATGTGTAGAATATTGCAGAAGAACTTGGGATCTAGTTGGAGTTATGCAAGAAATGGAAACTCTTATGGGCAAGGAAATGTTGGTGGGCTTCAAAGAAGCAATTACATTAATGTTAGAAGGAGACAACATAATGGAATTGATTTTGCCCATCTCATTTATCCATAGAGGTAATGCACACTTTTCATCTAGTGAACCTTATGAAATTAAATAGCTTAACAAGCATCACTAAATAATACTATGAAAATGGCTTTTCTTGGTGCATGCTAGATGTTCACTTGGACTTATGATTTGTTATAGCAAAGACACATTAAAAACGCAATTTCTTTTTCACAACTTTGTCATGATAAGTAGAAGGACTCAAATGAGACTTTTTTGGTGGATTGTATGGTGTTGATGAATAGCTAATCATTTATATGTTGGACTTCATGATTTCTCTTATATATTGTTGTTGATTAGCCAGGTCAATACATTTGTAGGTATTTTCATGGTGATCTTGTATCATTTTTTTGTTTTCTTTATAACAAGGAATGAAATGATATTTTTTCATTGTGTAGGACTTCTGTAGTCATAAGGTTTTTCCCTCCTAGTGATAGCCCAAAGGCTCCAAGAAACTTTGCAAATTTTCAGTCTTTCACAAGTTCAAAACAAATTTAGAAACAAAGTGTTGGACATTGGAGGTGGAAAAAGTGATAAAGGTTTGGCTCTTGGCACAATGGATTTGACAATCATAACCATAAACAAGGGTGAAAGTGTGGTAAAATAGACCAAAAAGTTACCCCAAGTGACATGACAAATTTATTCACTAACAAGGTTCAAAGGTAGTAATTTCTAAGTATGAATTTTTTAAAGTATTTACAAATTATTGTTCAAATATTCAAATTGGGCTTATCCAACCCTTTTTTCAAAAAAACTATTATTTCAACAAGATTTGTTGAACATGAGTTGTAAGTACAATATCTATATATTTAATTGAACATACATGGCTCCTATACTTGTGCTTCCTTAAAATGTATTTTTACGAGATATAAAAGGATTAGATCATCCAAAATCTAAATTGTGATTGATGTTGTTAGAAAAATTTCCCAAGGACATGATGATTGGAAATTGGGAGGATATGATAGCATTTTAATTAACATTGTATATCAAAAGAACATTTTCTCTCTTAAAAGCCAATTAAATCCTAAAGAGGGTGAAATTAAGGTGCATGATTCACGAGCTTAGACTAATCTTGAATTTAGGCCACTTGTAATTGCAATTCATGTGACAAGGAGCATGTGATGAACTTGTCAACATTTTGTATATTTGCTTTAACATTTTTGTTAGGTCCAACTTAATGATCTTAAAAATCATTTAGTTACCCTATATTGTTGAAAAATGCAATAATGTCTTTGGGTGTAGTGTAAGGAGATCATCTTATTGGATAAACCACATGCATGTTATTGTATGCCAAAGTTTAGTATTTTTTCCTAAATGGAGCCCCTATATTTCTTGTTTGGTTGATATCAAATGATTGCATTGTATTTAAAGTGTTTTGACCATCATTGTGTCATATAGGCATCAACAACATTGCTTCATGAACATGTGTATAATTCATGGGTTCATGATTTTAGTGCATTTGAATGCATAAACAACCTCAAGGTTGATTGATCAAAAATATGAATATTGTAACTTTTTATGCAATTTGGTTATGGGTATACCCACCTTTAATTTACCTTTTTGAAATGATGTACAATTTCGAGGCTACATCACAAATATATATATAAAGGTAGGCCAAAAGGAAAGGTTGGAATTTTATTATTTTGAGATTATGCAAATATATATTTGCATAATCTCAAAATAATAAAATTCCAACCTTTCCTTTTGGCCTACCTTTATAGGAACTATGAGATTAAATTTTTTGGCGAAGGGTATGGGATATATTGTGGCATGTTATGGAGAAACAACTTGGGGAACATGGTGATAAAACATTGAAATCATATGCAACACATTAAAAATGTGCCAAAATCCACATGGTTCCCCCTTTCCACCCTCATCCCCCTCCCATCCACATTAATATTATGCTACCTCAACTTGTTGGATGTGTAAAATATCTAATGTTTAAAATGTTCTTCAATGTTTTTTCCCTAGGCTAACCATAGTGCATTAATAAATAAGACTCTGTGCATCTTAAGGGCGTTTTTGGTCCCTTAGTTTCATATATTCTCTTCCAATTTCTAATTATGGTGTACTAAAATTGTCAACAGTTTTATCCAAATTTGAAATATTAAAACACAAGAAGCATTTTCGTTTCTTGCTTATTCATCAAGAACAAGTATTATCAAGCTTGCATTCCCAAAAAAAAAGAAAAAAGACTTCACTAGAAAATCAAAAAAATTGGTTCAAAATTCAAAAAATTCCAAGAGTCACAAAATAAAGATCCTTTGATCTAGTTATAAGTCCTCATAGTTATACCAACTCATAGTGTTGTTTCAACTTAAATAGTCATTAGCTAGTTTAAACTTCAAAATCAAAATAACAAGTTATTGGTCACAAGTTCAAATTAACCTATTATATTAATCAACTAATTACTATAGCAGATTGGTTATCAATTCTTATAATAAATCAGTTAACTTAAAACCTGATAACCAAAACTAAAATAACCTTAGGTTATATTACCTCATTGGTTATTAGTTAGTTTAACTAGTTATTATATATGTATTGAAAAATTGGGTTAACATTACCCCCCTTGAAAACAAGATTTTGTCGTCAAAATCAGTCACCTAGAACTACTTGTTTAACACTTGCAACTAGATCATCAATAGGTTGTTCACATGTGGTCCCAATAGGTTCAACCAAAGGAATCATTTGAAATTATGGTCTTTTAGTAATAGATGTGTCCTTTAGTATTTCTATGGAATCCTAAAACTTCAGAAGCATGGGTAATATTATTAATCAAAGTAACCTCTATGCCTATTCCAATATTTGGTATAATTAATGGTATTGGTTTTGAGGTTCTTCCAAAGTTTCTACCTAAGTGTTAACAACCACAACAAGTACTTCCACAAGTTTTGTGGGCAAAGGTAAAGTACAAGAAACAATGGTTAGCTTTGCTCCTCCTGTAATGGGCTCGGGTTCCTCAGTAGTAGTAACAATAGGTTTGTTTTGAGAACTTGTAGCTATAGTTGTTACTTACATAGATGAAAGTTTTTGGAAAACATTAATAAGTACCTCAACCAATTTGCTAGTAAATCAATCATATTTATAACCTTCAAAATGCAATTGGTATGCAACCAGTTCATTCAAGTATTTTTCTTCATCTACACGAGCAATCTCCAAATTGTCTTGGATTCGTTCTTCAATGATCTCTTCCACAATTTGCACCATTCCTTCCACTTCAAGTTTTTATTAGCCAATGTTTGGTTCTATACCTTAAGCAAGGCATTGTCCAAAAGTAATTATTAAAACTCCTTCAACCAATTGTCCATGTAAGTGGTTTGAAAAACTTTATCTAGCACTTTGTGAAGTGTTTCCAATTTGCCTTTAAATTCTTGAATTTGTACTTGAAGTTCATGGGTACAATTCTCCATATCAATGTTGACTTCCTTCAACTATTCCCTCTACTACAAATAGGTATTCTCTAGCTCCAACAAAGTCTTTTCCCATTGTACATTAATGGCCCCCATCTTGCCATAATCTTTTGTTAACCAATCAAGATCGATTTGAGGGTCTTTAGGTCACTACAGGTTTTGGAAATGAGCCTAGGTAATTCATTGTACTCAGAATGTAGGGCTTTAACCTTCTTGATTGCTCTTTTAGCAACAAGATGTTTGTTCTTTGCATGCAACTTGAGGGCTAGGTTTTCACAATGGCCAAATCATTATCTCTTTTCTATAGGGCTTGTTTATGACTAACCAGTTTTAGGCAACGAGCCTATAACTAGTTGTTGGTGTCCTCTAAGAGGTTCTCAACATATTGTACTTAAATCTCAAATCAACTAAGTTATCTACTATCTAAGGCCATGTCCGGGAAATTAGAGCTACTTGTTCAGAGAAAAGTGTAACTTTTTTCAAGCTTTCATGTTGAACATAGATTGCTGATGTCTCATGGAAAATATAAATAGGTATAGTTTGAATTGGTTCAACTATTTTAGGTTGAATTAGTTGAACTGGTTATGTACCTGTTGATAATGGGTTGTTAGCATGTTATGTAGGAGCAAAAGTTTTTGGAATAGGTAAAGGTCCCTAATTTGTTACTTGTTCAAAATTGGGTTCACTTTGATCTTCTATGAACTAGTCACTCTCCGTCCTTAATGATTTGTCATCTTGATTGTAGTGACATCAACTTCCATGTCTTCATCACCTCCCTCCATAACCATGATTTGTTGACGAGTATAAGGTTTCTTCTTTGGTGGTGCTGGTTAATTATGGAGTCAACTGATCTTTGGGTGTTGATGATTCAATTTGTATCTTCACTCGTTGTGATTATCAAACTAATTGTGGTGATATGTTGGCTGAATGCATTGATTGTCGTTCACTTATGAACTACTCCTTAGTCGCAACCTCGAGAAAAGGTTCTTTAAATTGCTTCGTAGCAATATTTTTCTCCTTTCTCTCTTGAATTGGTTGTCGTCTTGGAGAGTTAACATGCATATCCTCCTCTGACAAAGGAAACCAATGTCATAAATAGACCTCTATAACAGGTCCAGAGTAACAAGTTGTTGCCTTCTTGTTAGGCACTACTAACCTTGTTACAATCTGTTTTTAGTGCTCAATCCACCGAGTCAATTCTATTAACATTTGTGTCAACATAATAAACACCAATTGATTTTCTTTCCCTTGTTTGCCAAGTTCAAAATGATGGCAATAAAATTGCTGAAATATGTTAATCTTTCTCGTTGATAATTAATTTGTAGGATTGTTGCAAACTTGGCGTGATGTTTTTTTTTAATTCGGATGCTCCACTATTCTTTATTGACAAACGCATCTAGTCCAACTATGTTCTTAAAAGCCACTTCAACTTCTTTGGCTTGTGTGTTTGTTGCATCAACTACTCCTTCAGCACTAACGCCAAATTGCTTCGCAATTAACATTTGATCAATGGTGATTCTTTCGCCATAAAGAATTGTTCAAATTTGTCCATCCTTTGTGGACTCCAAAGTGTGCAAAAACTCCTCCAACAGGTCTAATCATGGAACTGTCCAATGAACAACAAACAAGCCACCCAAATCAGCTTGTTCTGCCCATTGTCATTTTTTGGATCCCATTCGGATCCATTGGAACATTTTGTAGATGCTCAAATTAACATGCATGGGGTGAGAGTATACTAGTGCTTTAGGATGGAGAGATGGTGTGGTTAGGGAAATTTGTCGAGCTATAAAAAATTTATGTTGAATGTTGTTGCAGATTGTGATTTTTAATTTTTAAGGTTACAACTACATAACCCAGATTTTGCATGGAGACACTAAGAAGATCCATGGCATGGGAGGCAGAGTTATCTAGGCACCTCCTTATGTCACAATATATCACTATGAAAAATTGGTGTATTAATAAATAAATTGCCACGTTAAAAAATCAATTAGTTGTATTATAGTTGTAAGTGAGTTAAAAATGGGTTTTTTATATAGTAATTTATATACATCATACACACATATGTAATCAACCATGTTTGACTTTTTCAAGAGTTGCATTGTAATTGCATGTGGCAACTATTTTTAAATTGTTATAAATGTGCCACTAAAGCAACTAGGTAAAATGTACATACATGTGATCATGCCTCATGTTCACATTTCCACCACCCATTATGGAATACACTTGCAAACTAGTTTTCGATTATGGTTCCCATTGATACAATTAGTATAGCCACTAGTGCGCCACTACTAAAGTACTACTATTCAACTATGTTATGATTATAATATAACTACTTATAACTTAATAAAGATACATATTCATCAGTTATTTATATCTTCATCATATGTATTCCATTTTAAAGTGGATTTCAAATGTTATGGGAGTGCTACTTCAAGCTTTATAAATCATCTTTGAAATGCAAAAGAAAAGGAATAATGAAAAAATAACAAAATAAATAAGTTTTCCAACTTACAATAACACATTTTTTTCTTTTTTCCCTCTTTGGACCCCTCCTACTTTCAAACCTCATAACATTTCTATTTCTTATTCATTTTAAATGATTTAAAGTGTTATAGGAGTGTCACTTGAAGCTCTACAAATGATTTTTGAACTATAATAACAATAGAGCAACATATAAAGATTTTCTTAGGTGTTCAAGAATTATGCTTTGTAACATTTGTGGTTTGTTATTTTGAGTTTGTGACTTCCTTTACTTTAGGGGGGCATAACTTTCTTAATTCTATTCCATTTTAACAAATTTAAGTGCCCCAAAGGTGCCAATAGGAGGGGTTCAAGTTTTGTTTGGACACTAGAAACAATGGAGCCCTTTCCTTAGATCTAGTTTACCCTGAGTGCTTAAGTGTTATAGTTGCAACTCAATTGCAACTTAATTTGCAACTAAGGAACAACTAAAAGATTTAACTCATATGTTTTGTTTTTGAATCCCATGTTACAAACTATATAAAGAAGGTTCGTTCTTTCATATTCTCACATTAAAGTACAAGTGCCATTTTGGATTGAGCTCAAAAAAGCTTAACGTAAAGGCAAAACATAAAATTTAAAAAAAAACAATTTTATGGCTATTCTTTTGTTCACTTA
>Ga0209611_10004677_pt1 | contig 23297 bp, 13 predicted proteins | sample S1TSphgellanicum_3_FD_187693 | JGI IMG/M metagenome (GOLD analysis project Ga0209611, IMG submission 187693) | Host-associated microbial communities from peat moss isolated from Minnesota, USA - S1T2_Fc - Sphagnum magellanicum MG (SPAdes) (version 2) | ecosystem: Host-associated > Plants > Peat... | reverse complement strand
ATGAATTGTGAAACTTTGAAAAAACAACCCAGTTCCAAGTTTTTGATAACCATTGATAAAGTATATATTATGTGGGGCTGGGGGTTGGATACTTTTGAAGGCGGGCATACTTTCCCAATTCCTTAACAAATTTAATACCTAGACCAATATCCTAGTAGGTTCTTCAATATATCCCAGTTCTTTGAGAGACACCCCACCAGGTATACTTTTTGGTTTTTTACTTGGGTCCTACTAAAATGGAAGGTTTTTTTGTTTTTGCATTTGCAGAACCTATTGCAATTTAAAACTTTGCCCTTAAACAAATTTATGTCCATTGCAACGGGTGTCACAAATTGGGTCCAAAAAATAAGTGCCTTAGGTGTATGAATGGGTATAAGCCTAGGTGAAGGTGGTGACAAATGGATGTAGGGATAGAAATTCTACTCAGCCAATGAGGTAAGGCACCCAAGATCCCCAATTTTTTTTGGCTTCAGGGAGGGTGTGGGAGCAAAAGGGGGGGTCTAATTTTTTTTTGGGTTTGGGGGAAGGGGGGACGACAACCAAATAGGCGACAGTGAACTAAGCTAAAAGTTGTAGGTGTGTTTCTTAACTAAAATTTTAATTCTAGCAATTAGTCCTCTCAGGTGCATGAGGTGAGGTAACATACACCAAGGTATAATTTAACACTATTAGAAGTATGGGAAGAGAGCAATCATGTTCTAGTTGAATGAATAAAATATTAAAAAGGTTGTAGTTGTGTCTCCTAGCACACAAAAATATCGACGAACTTAAAAGTGAAGTTAAAGTTCTAACTCTACCAATAGGTTCTCTTGACTGCATGTATAGCAGTCACTTGCCCACAATTGTCCTCTTGAAACTTATAAAAGTCCCTCAAGGAGAGGAACACCATACCTCAAAATTGGAACCTTCATAGTTTAAGTAAGTTCATTGCAAAACAGAGATTGAACTTGAACCAAGGAAAGATCTTTAAAAATTTCAACACTGAACTAACACATAAAGTGAAATCAAATCAAATGTAATCTATTGAAAGCCTTACATAATTGCAATCATAAAACAAAACAACTACCAAATGTTTCTTAAGAACAAATAAATGAATACACAACACACCTAACCTCAATTCTCCTAACCAAAATTATATGGATTATTCCAATGAATTATGTTGGTCATTACATTAGCGATTTTTCAACTACTTAAAAGTTTTTTGCATCACAACATTAAGTATCTTGTCAAAGTGCATGTGCGCAATTCTAGGGTTTTAAGTTCTAATAGAAGCTTTCAAAATGCTTCACACACAAAGGGTCAAAGAAATGTTTTTTAGAACCTCATCAACATGAGAGGAAAGAAGCACTTTCCCTAAACATCAATTTTTCTAAGGATTGGTGTCAATCAAAGCACATTGAAAACCTACAAAAAATAAATGGGTTGCAAAAAAATACTTCCATCATAACATATCAAGCTTGCAATCTTCATACAATACAAGGAGAACTTATAGTATTATAATTATCATTGATAAATATACATAAATTTCAACATCATTATGTTTAGTTACACTTGGACCAGGAAGAGGTAGTGTTTCCTTAACACATGGTGATTCTGATAGATGGAATGTTAAGTACCATAAATTTGCAAAGTCGATGGATTGCACATAAATTTTGAGCAAGAAATTCCATGCTAGAAAGAATGATTTTTTAATGTTTTTGATAGTCAATTTTTTATATATAGGTACTTCAACAAACATGTTTCAAATAATCTATGTTATGAAGCTTGAAAAGGAGGCCCAATCCATACTATGGTTTCCAATTGCTATGCACTTTTAATGTGCAAATTGAAGGACTTCAAAGTTTGCAAATGCACATTCCAAAAGCTCCAACAAATGGGATAAAATGTTGTAGTAAAATTCAAGTTGCAAGAATATGCCAAATCATTCATACACAACATTATAATTGTTAATGAAGGAAATAAAAATCAACCCATAACATAACACAAGGCTACTAACACTATAGATTTCCCAAGTTCAAAAGATATAAGAAAGATTCTGGATACCAACTTTTTTAGATGCACGAAATTGACATGAACTTGCATTACACATTGAAGACCAACTAGAACCATTTTTGTTTCATCACGTTGATCACTTGTAGAATTTGTAAAAAGCACAAGCATTTTCACTTGTTCTAAAATGTCATGAGCACCCAATTTGCAAAGACTTTAAATGGCATAACATTAATAAATAGTAATGGCACACAAGTTATTATATGAATTATTGCAATCACAAGTTCATTACCCAATTTCATGTCTATAAACTATAGATCAACACCCAACAAACTTTAATAATTGGATGGGCCCCTTCAATAAATTTTGTATGGGTTCAAATCATGGCTAGGATATAGAAATTTGTGAACCCAATAAGCATGTTCATTATATAACAATGGCCCACAATAATGTGACGATTTGCATTTTTAAAAATCCATCTCCATGTTGTCACAAAATAAAAGTTAAAACCTAAAAACCATAACAATACATGTTTTAACAAAAATGTTCTTCTTGATCATATCATGTGCATAATAAAAAAAATTCAATATAAAGCAAAAAAAAATGATTTGCTACACCATGCCATGTACATAGAATAAACATGTATTAACATGTAAATCGACTTTAAAATAGGAACAACATCAATTTTCAAATTGGTTATCATTTGGAAGATACAAATTGATGGGAGCTTACTAGGATCCTCTATTGATCATGGACATCAAAAACATTTTTATGTTCAAGAACACCTTTGAATTTTTATCCCAAATCTACTTTAAGATCAACCACCTCTCCCATGATTTTTGAAGCATTACAACCATATGTAGGGTCATTAAGCCAATTCTTGTTCACAAATATTAAATCTTCCATATTGTCAAATTGCAAATTAGTTCCACAAAAATTGGTCAATATAGCTCAAGAAGGGGGAATGATCTTCATCTCAATCTATGATCCTATAATGTCCAAAACCTAACATGCAAGTAACCCCACAATGGGGAACTTGCTTTCATGTTTGCTCCATCATTATACTAGGCATTTAATCTCCTTTGCATCAACTTGAAACCTTATGAACAACATAAATCCTCAAATGACACATTCCTTCATTGGCTCATTGCTACAACTTGACATTTCAGAGACGTTTAAAACACACCCCACATTAATGTCTATGTGAGAAGATTGTGAATCAATTTGGGAGGTTAAAGTTAGTGGATGCAAGTGTTCATAATACTTTAACAACATAGAGATTAATGATCTTTGATTATATTTTATTACAACCATGATGCATACCCTTCACAACCAATGAATGAAGACACAAGGTGCAAGTTCTTGAACCATGGATCCAACATAAAATACAAGTATTATGCACTTTTTAAAATCAAACTTTTGCAAGAAAGAAAAAAGGTTCAAGACATAAATGACTTTTTTTTGATATTCACATCCAATTTTACCAACATCATACCCACCCATGTCATCATCCACCATGTTCTTTGGTATAGCATGAATGGTGATGTTTGCTTGAAATTCGAAAACCATTGAAATAAACAAATTCAAAGCATCACTAAGGAGCCAATGTCCACAAGATTGATTTAAAACACATGTAGAAAAAACCAAGGAGAGAATGTCCACAACCATTTGCACAACTTACCACAACAATGAAAAAGGAACTTGGCCAATAAGAGTGTGGGGCATAAGCATGGTAAAATATGCCAATGAGAGACCCCTAGTATTTTTTTGCACATCTTAATATATTGAATTCATGAATATTATTTAAGTCAATGATCAACACTAAAAAGTTCTTTGACTTTGTTGCATAATATTGAAGAGTCACATGTTTTAATATGCATTTAAGTACATTTTTTGAAATGCAAGTATTAAAAAGTATGTCATAGTTCTACAAAATAGGGTTACAATTACATGAAAGTAAGACTTCAATTAACTTATTATACTTTCAAGTTGATAAAAACCTAATGTGTATGGATATAATTTCAACTTTTCATACTATAATCATAATCTATCAAAGTTTTAATGTAGAAATATTTTGGAAAATTTGAACAACCAACCAATTTAAAACATACTTTTCATCCATTTTTCTTACATAGAAATATCTCAAACTTTATGTTCAACTTACAATAAGCTCAATGAAATGCTCTATGATTTCAAAATGCAATTTAATTAGGTTTTTAATGTTTTTTTGAATGTGAATGTTGAAAAAAGATTTTTTTTAAATTCAATTTTTTAGGACTACTTTTTTGGCATACTTTATCATGTTTGGACCTCCTATTGTGTTTGATAATTACAACATAAAACAATTACTTCTTGATATAATGATCTACATTTTGAAACAAAAGCATTATACTGGCAAACCTACAAATAGAAGGAAACTTCTTTTTTTTCCAAATTATACCTAGCATGTTCCAAAGGAATTTTTTTGTTTTCAAATTATATACAACATATTCTAAAAGAAAAAATTAACCCAATAGCAAAACACGAATTTCTTTCATTCAAACTCCATCCACTACATTAAATTTAAAAATACTAAACATTCAAGCTGCAACAAATCCTTTTCATGTCTTAGAGTAGTATATGAGATTTTGATCCAAGGATTAAGCACATTTCTTCAAAAAGGTAGAATGTTTGAGAAATCTAATAGGCAAATGTGAGTGATTGGCCACTATTATGGTCTTTTTAGACTCAAGAACCTACAATTTTTGTGAAGTTGGTTACATTGGCAAACATACAGTCTTATGTGATGAAGCAAGTCAAATGTTTTTAAACCCACAATCATATGTAACCAAAATTAACAAAACCAAAAAAGAAAACCAAAAAAATAGTGCATCCAGTCTAATATGTTGAGAAATGCCATCCTCATGGCTTATAATACCATTTGCACCTTTCAAGAATTATGTGATCATTATAGGCTCAAAACCAAGGCAACAAAATTGTACAAGGATTAGATAAGAACGCTTTGCATAATTTCTATTTAAACCAATAAGTAAATTGTAAATAAAATCTTTTTCAAAGCTTTCAAAAACCCAACAAGACCAACAAGTGTTATCAATAATCTCATCAATGAACAACTATAGCAAAAGTTTAAAATTACAATAAATCTAATTCATGATCATTCCTTAAAACAAAAAATCCTCTTCCTAATGGTAAGAACATGTGGTTTAATTTTTATAAGTTTGAATATCAAACAAAAATGGCTCATAAGTCACACCATATAAATAAATAAAAATCATTGAAACAAATAACTTCCAAACATGTCTTCCATGATTCACAATCATATGAAGATGGCTTGCTTGGAAACCATGATGTGAATATGTTCATGACCCCTAAAATTTTTTCAATAATTCTAATATTAATTAATTTGAAAACAATTGAATCATGGTGTTATAAAAAGGTAGTAGAACCCTCAAATCTAATCCCAAGAAAATAGCAATCATGTGCAAGTATGAAAGAAGGGGAAATAGAAAATGCGGCCTTCAAAAAAAGATCAAACATAAAAATAGACTAGAAAATAACATTAAAATTAAAACCATGACTTTGAACTGCAAAAATGACTCCCACAATCTAAAAACATTTGAAACAATGACCAATATTTTATTCCATTGCACTTAGTTTTCCAATATTTTGTTCCATTGCATTCATCAATAACCTACAAAGTCTAAAAACTTCAAGTCTAGAACTTTAAGCACCAATTTGGATAAATTCAACAATAATTTCAAGCAAAACAAAAAGTGGTAGGTAGCAAATTGATGATCAAAGTAGAAAGCTCAAGGCAACTATTTGATTTGAACAAGCTTGAAACATTTTAAGCTAATTCAACTAAACTTGATACAAAATACTCAATGATTTCAATGTCTTATATAAACATTTTGGATAGGAATTAGAAAAGCAAAAGAAGGACATGCCCCACTTGAAGCTATTGCAATCCAATCACTTCATCCCAAGAACCATTACAACTATTAGATAGAACTTGATTACCATAGTACCTTTACCATGTCGGCCATAATTAAAAGAATAATAATAAAATTTCAAATTTCAAAAACTTTGCAAGCTACCTTGTTGAAAGTTTTAGAAAACTTAATTTCCAAATTTCCAAATTTATGGCTCATTTGTTCATTTATCCATGAACACCTCTTGATTCCATTTCCAATAACAATTATTTATTCAAAATCAATACATGCCTTGAATCATCATAATAAATTATCATAATTGATTGACTCACTAGTTTAACAACATTTAAACTACCTACTTATTAGTACCAACCTAACTATATAAGTACCTATTTGCAATAATATGTTGAATTATTATTTTTTCATTTTTATTACATCTGATTTTCTTAAAATTTTGTGATTAGAAGGTCGAAGTGAAAAAGTGAAAATAAATAAATATTTTTCTAAATTATTTTGAAATGGTAAAGGTAACTTACAGTATCAAATTTCAACAAAGGAAAAAAAATCTCATTCAAGGAAGACAAAGGAAAAAGGCTAGGATGCCCTAACTAGAGGAAGATGAAGAAAATAATTATTAAAATAGGTTGTACACCCCATTTGAAGAACTTTGGGTCTAGAACTTAAAGTACCATTTGCAAAACTTCTTGACCAAAACTTCAAACATAAATAGAAATGTTAAGCAATGATTTTTTAAACAACTCACATTGACAAATCAAGCATGCAACAAATTCTTTAACCTAGTCATAATTTTTTTGTTCCAAAAGTTATTCAAATGTTAAATTAACATGTTGTGTTTTTATCACAAGTAGAAAATTTCACTAAATTCATGGTGAATATGATATGAAACAAAATATTTTGATAAGGATGGACAATTTTCGTGGTCACAAACCAATATCAATACAAGCCTTAGTCCAGTCTTGGTAGCCTTTCCTAGACTTCTTGGGTCATGTAAGGCATTTTGTACGTCATTTTGGCCAAGTAGGATGGACACTTCATGCAAACCAATAGGTATTTATCATCTATTGTGCCATATTGGCAAGCCTTTGACATGGTGTGCCCAAAACATGTGCCTTGGAATGCCTCTTTTAAATTGAGGTTTTCACGACTAACTATTAATTTTAGGATCATGATCATTGCATTCAAATTAACACCTTCATCTTTGACATAGGTGAAGATTTTAACCCTCAAGTCAAATTTGTTAAAAAAGGCTTGAAACTTCAACAACACTGTTTGCTTCATTGTTTCAATAGCTTCAAACAACTTGATCATCACATGTTTGGATGTTCAATCCACATTAATAAAATTGACCACAAGTGCAAAGACATCGTAGGTACCCATGGACATCCACAAATCAAATGTTGTTGTTGCCAACAAGCATTCAAAAAAGGTAGATGTCACATATAATTCTTTTGTTTTCTTTACCAAATCAAGGAGCATTTCACCTATGAAAAACATTTTAGAAGGAAAAACAATGTGATGACACAACCACAAACCTAATTGTTGCAACCATATGTTTTCAACTATTCGGTTGTGTAAATAACTTTTGGTGATGAATAGGGCCAAATCTTGAATGAAAACATTTCATTGTTAATTATCTTTATTGAACGGATCAATGGATAAAAAAAATATAGAGATGATGCTTGGATTAATTATAGGTCATTTTTTTGTAAGATGTTGGACTGATGGACCTCTTGTGATGTTATTGACTTCTTCACAAAATTTATGAACAAGAGTAGCATGCTTGACATCTATGTGTTTTTTCATGGCCATGATGCCATTGGCTTTGAAATATATAATCAATCTTTTCTAACACCTAGTCAATTGAACAAGGATTGTTGGACCAATTATTTCATAGTGGCATGCAATGCATCACATCACCTAGGCATTGATAAAATCTATAGATGAACCATCATTCACACAAAAGAAAGCTAAACTAAGGATGGTGTAGTTCCAAGGCTTTTAGAATTTATTTTCTTTTTGCAAGTTTTTGAAAAGGTTAGTTACAACAAACATTAGTTTATCTTTAGCAGCACTTTCATGTGATGATGATACCATTCCCCCAAACATAGTAAGATTTTGCTTTTATACACCACTACTAAAAGAAAAATTTGGTGCACTAGTTGAAATGTTCCCATTCTCATTGTTTTCAAGAGATGTTGCAAGCAATGCAACAAACATTTCATCAAAAGTAATTCCACCATCACTAGTTGGGAATCCATGTTGGATTTTTGATGTTATAAACTTACAAACTACAACCCCCAAAATTTGCATTATTTGTTATGGGTGAAAGCACATTACAAGGAGGGTACTTTGGGCACTTTCATGACACGTATGTAAAGTATATTTCTACAAAACATATTTCATTTAATTTCTGGTTTGACTTTTAGTGTTTAAGCTTGATATTTTTATTTTTCACAAAGTTAATGATATCTAATATTATTTGAAATAAATAAATAAAGTGTAAAAGCTTAAATTTAAGGAATATTGAATATTTATGGTATATATAGTATAATAGAGCTTGTTTCTATTTTTAAATTGTGTTAGGTTTGGGTTTGAATTAGTCCGCCAAAAAATGTTTGAAATGAAAATTAAAAAAATTACCCAGCTCACATATTTGTCATCTTCCATTTGAAAATGATAATTTGTCAAAATGTTAATTTACCACAAACTTATGGTCATAACCCTTAAAACTACCCATTTGTAATATTATAATTATCAAAATTTTCACATGATTCACAAACTTATACCAATCATGGAATCACAATGTTTGATAGATATTACAAATTTGATAAAAACTAAAAATCACTTCAATCATTTTTTGAGTATATTTGCATTTTTGAGCACATACTTATTACATTTTTTTGCCACAAATATATTTTGGAACCTCACAATATAAGTTGGAAAAAAAAAATTCTTTGCAATTGAATTTTTTGTGCTATAATCTACCATATTATGCATAAATTTTGAAAAAATATGCTTCAATATTACCATGGTTGAGTTCAAACATGGACACTTGTGGAAAATAATACTATGTAACAATATTTTTGGCCCTTTGTATTGTGTTTTCCCCCTTATGTCATAACTTTAACATTGGGCTTAGGATTAAATGTGGAGTGCAAAGGCACATAAGGCCAAGAGAATGTGTTTGAAAGTGAAACACACTTTCACAAGTTAAGCAAAGTGCAAAAAATTAAGCCCAATGATTCCCACGTGCACTTTCATTTGGTAGTTGTACTTGTGCAGGAGTCCTGAATATTCAAAACCTTAGTTGACAAGGTAAAATAAAATAAAATTGGGCCCCCAGGATACCATTAGAAAGGTCTTGAAGTGCGATTGCTAAAATGTTTTTACATTGTTCATTTAGACTTAAAATGCACGAATTATGATCAAAAGATGAGCCAAGAGTCAAATTGGGAATTTGATTCCTAACCATAAATCCCCTTAGAGTAGGCATCAAATGATCTCTAATTGAAGCATGCAATAAATTATTGAATTTTTTTTTTTTGAAGGCTATAAAATATTTCCCTTGCATGCTCCAAACACACTTAATTTGAAGAAGATATGAGCATGAAATTTTTTGGGACAATAAAAGTCTTATTTTTGGAACTCCCATTTGGGAGTCCTGGGAAAAAGTGTTATTTGAATGTAACCTTCACGGAGAGTCAAAAAGTATACTATATGGAAGGGAGTGGTGCCTCTTCCCAAAGGTTGTGGGCCATGTAAAGTTTGAACTTGAAGTTGTTATTATTAAATCTGCCACACTACTTGCTTCTAATTTGCATTAATAGTCTTTTTTATTTGGTTGTGCAAGTTAATATCATATTGAATTTTTGCTTATGAGTTTGTCCTAATCCCATCCCAAAGCTCTAGCATGCCCTCCTACCCCTCAAGTTTTATGAATTAAAAAGCTTGCTTCAATTCTTTTTTTTCCATTATTTCACTTTAGGACCTACATTTGGGTCTCTTAGAAAGTTTGGGGGCGCGTCGCATTAGATTGAATTTTAAAATGACAAATGAGAATACTAGAATAAAAAAAAATCAACCTCAATTAACTCTCAATAGTCTTTGCCTTTTTTACAATGTATACAATACGAACTAACAAAATAAAAACTTGAAATTGAATGTTAAAATGTTTGAGCTTTGAGCTTTACATTTTATGTGCTCATCATTATGTTTGTCGAGAAAAAGATCATTGTTAGTACCAATCTTGTCCCTGCCAACATTTAATGCCATTAGCCTCAATGCATCAACACCTTGAGCTTCAAGTGCAATCGAAGTACAAAAGAAACCAAAAACCAAAAGAACGAGAACATTTTCATGACAATAGAAATTTTCTAATGAGTTGACAAAGCATATCACAAACAAATTCCAAAGTTTAAAAAAATCATGAAATTTTCAAAGGGTTGGTTATTTCAGCAACAAGGTTCTTTTAGTCCCAAACCTTTGGATCTCCAGTTCTTTGATCTTTTGAACCCCATGTTGATAACTCTTGGGGGTTGTTTGATCATTATTGTTAATAAATGAAAAACATTGAAATGCACCTTGTGTTCATACCCGAGGAATTGTTTTAGACAATATTAGGTTACTATTAAGGAATCTCAAAATTTGAAGATGCAACCTGATGCAAGTTTAAATTTCTCAACTCGACAAGAAATTAGAATGCTAGAAAACTCCCAAGCCTAGTTTAATAGGATCAATGTTTGGTCTTTCAAAGAGAAGAATGAAGGATGAATCCTAGCTCCATGTTTCATGGGCTATAATTTATGATTGTAATTTTAAATCTCCTATTCCATGAGAATGATGGAGCAACCTGAAGGCCAATTGAATGCAATATTATTTTGGACTTGGGAATTGAATTTTTCAAAGGAGTATCCAACTATTTCCCCTACCTCCCAGGTCAATGTCTCAGGAAGCACTGTAATGCCCAACTCACTATGGCAGTTTTGGACTTGAACCTAAAAGGTTAAATCTTTCAAAAGAATATGTGAAGATGTCCCAAATTCCAATCTCAATCAAGGTCCCAATGGCAACTCAATCTCTCACAAAGGTCGTAATTTTAAACTTGTGATGGTGCAAGTTAAAAAATTTGAATACATTCAAAGATCAAAGACCCTAAACATTTCTTTAATTATTTGAAAATAATTAAAGATATTAAATTAATGATTGAATTAAGAACAAACATTTCTTTTAAATAATAATAATATGAAAATAAAAGACCTAGAATGAATATAAAGCATTATTTAGGATTGTTGAGTGATAATTGTTGCATATAACCTAAAAGGAAATATAGGAATTCTTAATTATGATTTTTTACTAATTAAGTTCTTTAATCAAAATCACAACAATGGTAAGTATGTCATTTGTTCATGTTCACAATTGGCTTTTACATAATGAGAAAGCAAGTTCAAACTAAAGACTTTCATTACTGAATATAAAACTTCCACTTCTACAAAATATGTTGTTGATCCATCATATGCATATGTGGTATTCTAAACATCTCTCACTCATGGGTTTCAGGTTGAGCCAAAGTTTTATGCCCAATTCTTACACCAATGCATGCAATGTCTTCCTTAAGGGAAGAGCCAATGAAAGGTCTTCAAGCACAAAACCTTGAAAAAGCACAGATCAAAGTGAACAAAACCAAAATCACTTTGGGATGGTTAGGGTTCCCAATTATGATCCTATTAGAACCTTTCTTGTAGTTCCTTTGATAGGTTAAGGTTTCCAACTTAGTCCTCAAAAACCCTTACTTGTGGTTGCTCTCTTAATTGGAGAAAATAAGTTTTGAAGAGGGTTAGGACTCCTGACTTTTGTCCTTTTAAACCTTTTCTTTTAATTTCTTTCATAATACCAATTAGGGGGAAAGGGTATTTTCCAAAGGTTAGGGTTTCCAAATTATAGTCCTCTTAACCCCCTTTCTTGTAATTTGAAAATTAAGTGTAAGGACGTAACACCCCTGGAGAGGCCATTACTAGAAGAGGCCCTATGCAAAGCATAATGCCCTCATCCAAAGGCATCACCACATGTAAAGACACAAGCTGAAATTTTCTTTTTTGCAAATGGACTTATTTCAGCAAATTTACAATTGCTATGCATCAAAACAAATAAGAATGGAAAAACCCACCTGAAATCAAAAGACCGTACTGGACAACAAAATTCACCCTTTTTGTGAAGAGTCGATTTCATTCTAATACAAAGACATGCTCTAATTTGCAGGGAAAAAAAAACAGAGAAATGAGGGGCATTTTGAAAACAGGCATTCCCCAATATATATATATATATATATATGGTAACATGCCCTCCAATTGCACCAAAAAAATCAGAGCATGTTTTTAGTCCTTAGGTAAAAGCTTATGTTGCCCTTAGAAGCTCATTGCTAATTATTAGGACTGCATCTCCTTGTTAACATGGTATATATTACTCAAGTAATATATACCTAGTACCTTGGTAGCTTTGACACTAATTATATTATTTGTAGGAATATTGAAATTTTCAAAAAATATTTTTTTCAAATAATAAGTAAACATTGTTTGAAAATCAAGAACATTTTGGAACATTTTATATTTTCTACATTGAATCTTCAAATCGATTAATTATTTGATTGACATTGTGTTGAAGTTGCCCTTGCCAGCCTTTTTTTTTTGTTTGTTTGTTCAAGGACCTAGCTAGTAGATAATGTGGCTACACAACTTAGACATCAGTTAGCAGAGGTGGTTAATTGATATGAATTAAGTTCACAAGGGATTACTCTCATTAATTGTGATTGTGATCGTAATTCATGATCAAAAGTAGTGGTGACATATGGGTTCACAAGGGATTGCATTTGGCAACATGTGGGTTGGTCAAGGACTATTTTCAGGTACACGATTATTATGACGGGCATACATTTGGCTACAATTAACAACAACAAGAGGGTTATTATGCCTTTTACTAGAGAATTAAAATTAAAATTTCACTTGAACTCAAGTGAAAACATGTTTTGCAATTTGCTACAACTAAAAGAGATGTCATGATTCATGAGTCCATATGACTTTCTCCACTCTTGTCCCTTCATTCTTGTCATATTCAATTTTAGAGCATTTAAATGTGGACCAAAGGAGCATGTTTGGCCCATCCAAACTTGTTTAATCTTCACATAGCTATTTTGGAGCAATTTAGTTCATGAATGAGTAAGGTGAAGATTGCAATGGCTTTTGGAAGTTGGACCACTCCACATACTTGAAACAAGCAAACATAATGTGGCCCATTTGAACTTTGAAAGCATCTAATTCAAAAGTATAAGCAATAGTTGCCTCTACATGCAATGTCAAGTAAAACCTCTCTTGCTAATTTGATATGAACACATTTTGAAATTCATAAGCTTCCTGAAGAAAAATTGCAATTTTAACCACCTCTAAAAAAAGTTGGAAGGTGTGTGCATTGCAAAAAAAAATTGTCATTTTGCAATAAATCCTTGTAATTAATAAAGGCAACATATACAATTAAAGGTCAGTTATTCGCATTGGACAAGTCACATATTGCAATCATACTTGTAAAGGACATGAATTTTGGATGGAAGAAATAAATCAAGAAAATACAATTTCATCCTTTGGTGGACTATATATGAATTATATATTATATTTACCATGCAATTTAAATCTGGTCAATATTAACAACAAATGATGTGTTACCATTTAGCAACACTTATGGATATTTTGAAAAAAACTTAATTTCGAGAAATTATGCATTGTCCATTCTAGATTATTTTAACTCATAACACGTGGACAATAAAACTTTGCCTTTGTGACATACTAATTGAAATTTGGAAGAGATTAATTTAGAAATTAAAAAATTAAATCTACAAATTGTCCATTTTGCATGCTCTTAAATCATGACAAGTGACACAATAAAAAAAATTCCACATGGCATACAAATTGAATTTTGGAAGATATTATTTGAAAATACAAAATTTAATCAACAAATTGTTCATTTTTGGATGGTCTTAAATCATGACACATCGCACAATAATTTTTTTTTGCCATGTGCCATATTGATTGAATGTGGGCTAAAATATCTTTTAAATAAACATTTAGTAGGTAATAGGGTAGGTTGATAAAAAGGCTAAATAGGTAGTTGATTTTACTATTTTGTTTTTGGTTTAACCTTTAGGGGCAAACCATTTTGATTGGTTGATCCCAAATAACACTTAAAAAATAATTTGGTGTTTTTTCAATGTTTCAAATGCACCTCTTTATACAGTTTACAAAATTGAAAAGGGGGACAAAAAACATGGGATATATTTTATAATCGCAACCTATGTTGTAGATTATATAAGTAAACGTGCATTAAAACCATTTTATTATGGTTAAACCATGACTAAACCTTTGTTCAACTAAAACTTCATTAAACCTTGGTTAAACCTTTGTTCAACTAAAACTTGGCTAAACCTTGGTTAAACCTTGACAAAACTCAAATTTGGTTCAACTTTGGTTAAACAAAAAATTGATTCAAAATTGGTTAAATTAGAAATTGATTCAACTGGCTAAATTTTTCTTCAATTAAAACTTATTAAAGCTTTGGTTAAATTGTGACAAAAATAAAAACACTACGAAAAATCATGTCCTTTGCAACTTGTCCTATGCAAATAAAAAATGTCATTTGGAATTAATTTGTAATTATAATTAGTTGTAAAGGACAATTTTTTGTTACATGAGACAAGTTGCAAAGGACATGATTTCTCATAGTGAAACTTAGTTAATTTTGAATAAACTTTTGTGAAATTTTTTAATTGATTAAACTTGAACTAACCAAAGTTATCCTTAATTTTAAGGCACACCATGCAAATTTTCAAACAAGGCAAAAAGATATTTGTTATCAATAAGAGAAAATGTCCTTTTTTAACCAAATGTTTTTTAGCTACATGTTCATTTTCAACTATGTTGCAATTGCAAAAAATTTAATATCAAAATAATTAATGGTGATTACCAAATAAGTTGGCCTACTTATTGATTTGGTGGACAATTCAAAATGACCATTGATTAGAAAGCCACCTCTAAAATATTTTGGGCATCAATAAATTTCACAATTGATTTATGATTGAAAGGTCAACTAAAGATGTGATGTCATCAATCATCATGTAATTACTAGGTAATGAGGTTCCATCATAATTCATCTATTGATTATTTTCGTAATTTTGTTTCAAGGATGGACAGAATAGTTCAATCTTGATGGATGAAACATTGTGCACATTTACAACTTTACATCCAAGTAGATTATTTAAAACCTTAATAGATTATTAAGCTACTTATATACTTAGGTTATGTTATTTACTACATAGGTATACATAGGTCTATACTAGGCCACCCAATATACCTAGTACACCTAATTTACATACTTAGGCTATTACCTACATATATCTAACCTACATATGTATGTGGTTTGGGTGAAAACATGGTAAAGTATACAATTCAATTACCTTAGTAGTTTACTTGCCAAACTAACAAGAAGTAGGACTAAAACTCATCATAAAATTATTATACATTTAATATTTTTACTAAATGATGAAAAAAAAGATATTTGTTCATTATTATGAATTTATTTTTAAATTTTACATTGTAAAAGTAGGTTTCAAGTAGATTTTCAAGTAGTAACCTAGAAAGCACCATGGTTGCAAAATGAATTTTAAGTAAAAATTGAATCTATTTTCTTATGTTTTCATGAAAAACTATCTTTTTTTAAAGTTGACAAAAAAACTTGATATTTTTTTGTCAAAGTCTTTTTGTATAAAATACCATGCTTTCACCTATTTAGGATAAAATACCTATCTAAATAGCTTGGTTTGAGATGTATATATGTAACTTAGCCTAGTTTAGCCACATGGCCTAGGTTTAAGTTTAACTTAAGTGCCATGGGGCTTAGGTATACGCCTAACCTTAACTGACATGTGCCATGGCTTAGGTTTAGGACTAAACATTGTGTGTTTTATGTGGTCTAAGTTTAAGTGCCATGTTGCTTAGTTATAGGCCTAATTTATATGCCACATGGCCTAACCTAGGCACCACTTATAGGCTATTTAGATCTAGGCTTATCCTAGGTGCCATCATCAGTGTGGCCTAAGTCCATGCCTAAATTAAATGCCACATGGTGTGGCCTAGGTCTAGAAGTAATTTAGGTAGGCTTACACACCACATGGCTCAAGTGGTTTGAGCCTAGGTGCTTAAGCTTAGCCTAGGTGGCACATATGTTACATTATTTAATAGTTTAGGTTAATTGATAGGTAGTAAGTTACGTAAAACTATTAGTAGGTAATAGTTGTGACTAAGTTGAAATTAAGTTATAATTAAAATGTTTATATCATATTGTTTGTTTTCCATTTCAAATTTCAAAACTATATAAGGAATTTTATTATAAATGTTAAAAAAACACAAAAAAAACATGAAAATGGAATTGCCATTTGGGATGAACCAATAAAAAAGTTTCAACTTTAAAATTAAATAAAAAATGAAATAGTATTTTCCTAGCTAAGTGGCCTAGGTCTAGGCCTATTATATGTGGCTTATTTATTTAATTAACCCATTACTAGAGCCTATGTCTCATGGCCTAGCCTAGCTTTATGTTTAAATGGCCTAACCTAGGTTTAGGTTTAGGTGCCATATGGCATAGCCTAACCTTGTGTTTAAATGGCTTACCCTAAATGCCATGTGGCCTAACCTATGGATGTGAATGTGCCACATCTCATTGAACTATTAGTTGAACATTGTGCCTAATTTATTGCAATATAATCTAACTTACAACTAGAAAATTAATTACATCATGTAACATTAATGAATGAAGTTCATTCACCCTAGGGTTATAATTGAAAATGATTTTAAACTAAAGTGGTTATAAGTGTTGTTTGGAGTTTAAATGATTTAAAGTGGTAATTATTGATGTGGTATTAACAGATGGTTAACATTTGTAATTGAAATGTTATTTTGAATTTGCACTTGTTGATCTTTATGGTTTTAGTTGCAAATAATATGTTTCAATTACAAAAAACATTTTGCAATTTGGTTTGTTGTTTCCGACTAAACATTGTGGTTGAAGACAAGTTAAAGACATAAGTATAAATGTGAGGTTGTCCTCCTAGTGTGAACCTTTTCAACTAATTCTCCTAGCTTTGCACCTTTGAAGTTTGCATCATTCACTAGAGAATTAACATTCACATGCACTTTGAAAATGTGTTATGCAATTTGTAACAACCAAAAGAAATGTCATGATTTTTCCCACTTTTCTTTCTTCAATCTTCTAAAAAAATACAATTCATTTTTCCTAAATATGAAAAAATTCCATTGAAATCTCCAAGATACAAACACCACTCAAAAGATTCCAAAACATTTGGCCTAGTGAAATAAAATAACAAGAAGTGACCCTAATAGTCTTGAGTCTTATCTTGACCCATGAACAACTACAGAAGGCATAACAAAAAAGGTTTATGCAAAATGGACAAAAAATTAAAGCAAATAGGGGGATAGGTATTAGAGATCACAACTTGAAATCATCATAATGACTTGATGGAAGGTTTGTAGTTGCCAACATAGATGTTCCATATTTCAAAATAATGTTCATTTTAGCAATTGAGACTATTTGTTACTCCATTGTTTCATGGATAGCCATTATATACTAATTAGTTCCAATAAAACTCTCTCATCATTGTAATTATTTTCGAAAGTGTGTAATAGGACTCATGTTTGCAAAGACTCATTGATATAAAATGGGAGAGTTTCAACTATTGCCTTAAAATACACTATCACAATTACCAAGGTTGGGTACCTACAAAATTTGTTTCAAGTTTTGGAATTTATAATATTCACGAAGGTTTCAAATTGTAGCATTCCTAGGCTACATAAAGCATTAGTTAGTTATTAACTTAATATGTCAACATAGCTTTATGATCAATTCAACCCAATCAACTTAGTTTTGAATAATACATCAACAACTTGGGCCAAACATAAAATTTGAAAAGACTAGCCTATTGAATCAATATAAACAATATATGACTTTGTGGTATATCACATCCATTTTCCAAGAGTCCTTTGCATTAGAAAGTTCAATAAATTGTTTACAAGAGATATTATGTGCCAAAAATACAATGAGGTCTTTTGGTCACATTTTGTCAAACGTGTCAATGTAAACGACCCTTCCATTAACAAGAACCATTGCACCTCCCTCTAAATAAAACTCACATTGCATGTTTTCATGTACACAAAATAATAAAGCTTTCACCAAGATGGGAAATTGGAAGTTAGATCAAAGATCATGAGCAAACAACCCAAGTTGAACTCAAATAATAAACACTTGGAACACTTAATACAACAAACGATACACTTGTGAAGTTCCACTATTGGGCTTTCATGGTCCTAATTCATAGACCTAACTATTGATGAAAAAAGTGCAAGGTGATGGTATCTTTCTTATATATCCTAGTCACTTGGAAATAATGAAATGATGTGGAAATTGAATTGATAAAAGGAGGAAAAATAACTCATTGAACTATAATCCCATATAATTGGTGTAGTTATTTTAGCAATAAATGAACACTTTCTATTTAGGTGTAAATAACAATGTGTGCAAACTTGTGATTTTGCAATGGAAGGTTCTCCAAGAAGGACATTGATATATCCTCTTAATTATACACCACTAGGTAGCTTTTGTTCACCCAACACCAAATGATGACCACCAATAAAAGCCAAATTTGATTCAATAGAGAAGCCTTTCAACTCAATGAATAGTACCATGGGTTCATAACAAAGAAGAAAAGGCCCTTCAACAAAGTTTCAAATTGTGGTGCCATTAAATGAACACGATGAATAGACCTTATGAGATCCATTGAAAAAAAGAAAGCCAATGCCTTCTTATCACTTGACATCATCATGGCCAAATATTGAGATCCGTTCAAGAAAGATAATTGACAATGAAATGTTTTCATTCAAGATTTGGCCCTATTCGCCACCAAAAGTTATTTACACAATCAAATAGTTGAAAGCATATGGTTGCAACAATTAAGTTTGTGGTTGTGTCATCACATTGTTTTTCTTTTTTGAAAGTTGTTCATAGATGAAATGCTCATTGATTTGGTAAAGAAAACAATGGAATTATATGTGACATCTACCTTGTCTAAATGCTTGTTGGCAACAACAACATTTGATTTGTGGATGTCCATGGGTGCCTATGATTTCTTTGCACTTGTGGTCAATTTTATTAATGTGGATTAGACACCCAAACATGCGATGATCAAGTTGTTAAGTATGCCAAAAAAGTAGTCCTAAAAAAATTGAATTAAAAAAAAATCTTTTTTCAATATTCACATTCAAAAAGACATTATAATATGAAAAACATTAAAGTTGAAATTATATCCATACACATTAAGCCTTTATCAACTTGAAAGTATAATAATTTAATTGTAGTCTTACTTTCATGTACTTTAACCCTATTTTGTAGAACTGTGACATACTTTTTAATACTTGCACCTCAAAAAATGTACTTAAATGCATATTAAAACATGTGACTCTTCAATATTATACAACCAAGTCAAAGAAATTTTTAGTATTGATCATTGACTTAAATAATATTCATGAATTCAATATTTTAAGATGTATTCTAGGAATATTTTTCAAAAAAATACCAGGGGTCTCTCATTGGCATATTTTACCATGCTTATGCCCCACACTCTTATTGGCCAAGTTCCTTTTTCATTGTTGTGGTAAGTTGTGCAAATGATTGTGGACATTCTCTCCTTGGTTGTTTCTACATGTGTTTTAAATCAATCTTATGGACATTGGCTCCTTAGTGATGCTTTGAATGTGTTTATTTCAATGGTTTTTGAATTTCAAGCAAACATCACCATTCATGCTATACCAGAGAACATGGTGGATGATGACATGAGTGGGTATGATGTTGGTAAAATTGGATGTGAATATCAAAAAACAAGTCATTATTACAGGCCAGGATATAATACATATATAAGAGCTTCCTACTGAAGACCCAGTACCGAGCACACTATCCAAGACCAGTTGTAGAAAAAGGAAAAGTTGTCGGAAACATGGCAAGCACTGAACAGGTGTAATGCATCTAACGTAAGTCAATCCCCTACAGATAAAGTAAGTTTGAGTTGAGTATGCTAGCAAGTGTTGCCCAAGAGTAACACATTCCTTAATTTTTTTGAATGTACCCTGTTTTCTGATTTCATGATAATTATGTTTGAATATATTTATCCTTATCAATTAAAGGGTATACATGTGGTCCATTTGAAACTAATCGTTCATGTCAAAAGATGGAGGCACTGGACAAGTCTGATGGTGATCATCAACTAAATATTCATTTATCCGAGTCACTAGTGTAGAATGCTTTAGAAATTTTGGAAAATTGCATAATGGATGAAAATGTGAAGAACTTGGGCACACTACATGCTAAAGAGGGCATCCAAGGAAGTTATATACATACTAGATGAAAATCCTAATAAGTTGACCCTAGTTCCATGAATGAGGCATCCCGTGTCAACAAAATTGCAAAATGGATGAAAATATGAAGAACCTGGTCACAATCGTTTGAGGAAGGCATTCAGGGAAATTGCTCTATGGATGAAAATCCAAGGAACTTGGTCACATTTCATCCAAGGAAATTGCGATGAAAATTTGAGGAAATTGGTTCCACTTCCCCATAAGGGCATGCAAGAAAATTAAATTTAATGAATGAAAAATCCAAGGAAGTTGGCCCAATTTCGTGGAGAAATGAGACAATGGATGAGCTTGAAGATGTTTCAATTTTTTTGGGGAAAGTGGCGTAGTGGATGGAATGAAACCCCATCATCCAACTTCCTGGGCTTCTATTTATCCAATTTCATGCGTTGGTGAACGTTTCCAAACTTTTTCATTTTCCGTTTTCACATACCATGTCTTAACTTTCCAAAAGTGGAAGCGTGTTTTGCAGTGCTCCATAGGGTGTGCAGTGTGCACTTACCTATGGACACTGTTGCCCCTGAAATTCAGGGGTCAAAAGTAAGGGCCAGCGTCGCTGGCCGTAACCCATGAGCTCCAGAGGTCCTGGAGTCAAAAGTAAGGAAACTATTAAATCGGGCAAAGAAATTGAATGCAGTCAGTACAAATTGAATGCAGTTTTTTTCGCCAGTCTGCCCTTTGCCACATTCATATTTTCTAAAACAAATTGGGTGATACCTGGGCATGTTTTGCACCCATAACCTTCCATGTTATTAATGGTCCAAAGGGCACATAAGCTGCCCAGTGACATGTTACATACCCCTAATGCCCATAACATGTCCAAAACATCCATAACATGGACCCAAAAACAAACGGGGCAAAGGGCAGACTGAGGGGAAAAATCGCAGCAGTACTTTTTGTGCGGACTTCATTCCATTTCTTTGCCCGATTTAACATCTTCCCAAAAGTAATGGCCAGCATCCACCCATGAGATCCAGGGGACATGTGATTCACCAATCAAGATAAAGAATCAAATGTCTATGAGGAATTGTGCACGACCCTGTGACATTATTACCTTGACAGTTATCCAGAGGTCTGCAATTTTATGGGGCGTTAAAATGGTGCAATGAATTTAAGTGCGGTGTCGTTGTCCCTACAACAGAAGTGGCTTACCACACCATTTCAGGCCTCGTTTTCTGCAAGCACGTACACCACATGGCCTGCAAATGCGATACACAAAACTAAAACGTCAATGAATCCCATAGAGCTTTTCAAGCCTTGTTTTCTGCAATGACGTACGCCACAAGGTCTATTAAATACAATATAGAGAACTAAAACGTTTTCCATGCCTACCACACCTTTTCAAGCCTTCTTTCCTACCAGGACGTACATCACATGGTCTATAAATACATAACAGATAGGAAATCAATGTTGCCCATACAACCCAAATTGTTAGGTATCAATTGGTAAATCACTTTCATTTTGGGAAGCCATTTTCGCCTAGGATTTTGATTTTTCTTTTTGCTCTATTATTGAACTTTAATGCCATTTTCTAAACTAGTACAATAGCATTTACATGTATAACATACGCTCCCAAAGTGAATTAGTAAACAACATGCTACAATATTATGAATTTGAATTTGTTCCAACATTGAATGTGATCCAGGACATATTATCATTGTAATTGATATTTTATGAAATTGCAATGCCAATCATGCAAGACAGCTATAAGACCAAATGATTTTTTTAATCATTTATCACATTTTTAATATCCCAATATTTTCTTTATTTGAACTACCACTAGAAAGATAAGGTAATTTGGAATGAAGCCCAAGCACTCATGGACAACTTACAAATGGGCGCAACTCATTGGCTACATGTTACTTGGAATATTGAACCCAAAGTTGTCAAGTTCATTGGGTAAATTAATCATTGAAAGGAATGGTTATATCTTGGGGGTAAAATCTTGGAGAAAGGAGCATCAAACCAAAAAGTTCATGTGATTTGGGCTTGTGGTCACCTTGCCAATGGTTTTGGGTTCAATTCCCAACAAGTTCATTGTATATGTTACCTACAATGCACAATTTCAGTATCATGGGTAATTGGGTGAATAGCAATGTGTGCTGGGAATTTGATTTTGCTAATAACCACCAGTTCTAGGCTTAAAAAAATTTCAAGTCCTCAAAAATCGTTGGTTCCAGTTATTTGGAAAAAATTGAATCATAACCATGGGGTTCAATTATTTCAAAAACCCCAAAGAACCATTAGGTTTCATTAAAAGAATTGGCAAAAAAAAGGCAGTTTTTAAGGTGATTATTTGATTATTTCAGTTTTTTGAAGAGCATGGTTATATGTTAGATCCAGAAAGAACCGTGATTATGACCCCTAAAACCACCCGCTCAATACATGACAAAGGTTTGATGCAATTTTTAATATCCACCACAGGCCTAAGTGACCAAGCAACCACCAGTATGTGAGTTGCAAAAAAACCTATTTTTGGGCTCGATGGGATGAAGCCCAAGTCATCCCTACTCTGGGTGTGGGTACATTTTGATAAAGAATCACTGACCTACCCAGTTAAAAGAAAAAATATGACTCTTGTACCTACCCTTCCTACCTACCTACCCTCTTGTTTGAAATTTGTTTTTTTTTGGGGTGTTTATGAAAAGAAGAGGGAGTAGTTGTTGCCATCACCATTGAACAAGGAAGAAAAAAAATGGTACCTTTCTTTCTTTCATTTTTTTTTTTTTTTTGGGGGGTTTCTGTGAGAAGAAGAAGAGAAACAAAGGAAGAAAAGAAGAAAAGGCTCCTTTTAAAAAATTGACGTGAATTACAAGATGACAAGCTCCAAGCTTCCCTTCAC
>Ga0209611_10004676_pt1 | contig 23297 bp, 12 predicted proteins | sample S1TSphgellanicum_3_FD_187693 | JGI IMG/M metagenome (GOLD analysis project Ga0209611, IMG submission 187693) | Host-associated microbial communities from peat moss isolated from Minnesota, USA - S1T2_Fc - Sphagnum magellanicum MG (SPAdes) (version 2) | ecosystem: Host-associated > Plants > Peat... | reverse complement strand
AGTTGCACTCTGATGGTAATGAACCAACTAAGAAGGCGGGGGTAAAAAGGAAGCATGACTGTCCTTCATCAACTTCTCAAGAATCCTCATCTACACTATGATAACTGTAGGTCAATTCATTTGCTATTTAGAGCTGGGGACAAGCTGTTGAGGTTGCACACACTGTCCTTCTTGAGTCGTTCCTCTTCTTGAGGTGCATGGGAATGGATCCTTCAGATTCATGAAAGCCAAAGAGCAAGCAGTCTTAATCCAGAGCTGACATTTTCTTTGGCTGCCAGGTTGATGTTACCAGCAGATTTAGGGTTTGGCACTCCTTGAAATATTTAAAATCACCGCTTGAACCCCAGGACTAGAGTTCACCAGATTCCTCGGTTTCAAAAACTCTTGGATTCTGATGGTAAACATGGTACCATCGTCTGAGCAATTGTAATATATCTTTGCAGTGGTTGGATTGAGTGTATCTGAATGGTTTTAGAGGCAAGTGTAGGTCAATTGGAGATGTGGAATTGTTGTCCAGGCTATCATTTGTTATCCGATGTAGTGTGAAAAGGAGGTAATATTTGAAATGTGGACTAACATTTCACTGAGTACTTGCTAGGTCCCTTTGGGTTCCTGTGGATGGTGGTGCAGTGGCTGCCTCCTAACTCTGATGTCACTTGATTATTTTCTGGACATTTCTGCCCCTTCAGATACAGGTGCAAATGTAGTTACTTGCATGGAATTGATTTCTTTGGACATTAGCAACTGTGAAATATCAGGCTCGTACAGTCTCCCACACCACAGGTAACTCTCAGACTCAAACTGACACCACAGGTAACTCTCAGACTCAAACTGGTCAATTGTAGCCATATGAAGAGCTCGACATTTTCTAACTGGAAATGCTACAAATCAACAATCATAAAATAACTGCTGCTTGGGTTTTGGATACACAGGCAGAATGTGTGGGAAGTCATAAATAGGTATATTCCTTGAACATAATATAAGAAAGAGGTTGTGTGTGTTTGTTAAGTCTTGAATTTCGGTCTATTGTTCCGCATGATTGGTATTATTGTAACTCATCATCTTTTATATTCATCCAAACTTTCTCTGTTTTTCTCAAAGGTTTGAAACAGGTATATTTGGTGTTAATATTTACATCAATGGCACAACACTAAGGAGATCAACATTGGGAAAAATCCTTCAAACATGGACAGTCACACCAAGGTCAAAAACCCCTCCACTTGAATTGGGTATAGGAAACACTTGGAGTGCATACCATTGTCACTTGTCAAATGGCATGAAGACGCACTGTGGTATCCAGATTTAACCTTTCCTTTTATGTTACATGTAGATTTGTGATTGTAACATATTCATAAAGTTTTTATAACATTTATGTTGCTAAAATTTATAATGCACGTTCATATATGGGTGTTATCATTCAAAAATATAGGTCAATGTATATATGAGGGCATTTGCAGTGGATCAAGATCTTGTCACTTCTTGTAGAGGCGCCCACTCTCTCCAAAAGAGAAATATACTTTCGCATGGTTCACATGAGTTTAAATTTAGAGCATTTATTAAAATTTCAATCAACAGCTATTATTATTATTATTATTATTATATAAGTAATTATATACTGTTGTGTCCTTGGCACTTGGTGGAGAAATTCATCCTAAAATAAGTAGAAAAATGTTTGAAATAATAAAAACAATAGAACATACTTATTACATGGTTATCGAATGAATCCCACCCAGACCTAATATTATAACACAAATGTATTAATAAAAGGTAAGTTTTCAATTGGATTATTTAGGGTTTCAAGAAGTTGCCTAAAACACTGGGAGAAAGTTTCCTTGTGTACATGAAGACCCCCACACTACTTACTACTGCCATAAACAAAGTGCAAAGATTTGGAGTGGATTTTCCCAGACTTCTTTACTCAGACCTAATAATATTAGACATGTAAAGTTATGTGAAGAAGTAAAGTTTGAGTTTGATTTTAAAAATTGCTAATGAGTCTCAATTCCACTGTAAGCCCCAAAAAAAATGATGACCTAATCACTAGTAAGTTACTTACTGACACTAATTAAAATTAAGCTGATTAGTAAGTTACTTATTGATACTAATTAAAACTGACCTGATTAGTAAGTTACTTCTTGGCACTTATTCAAGTTCACCTGATTTAGTAAGCTACTTCACGACTCTAATAACAACGAGCTGATTAGTAAGTTCATTACCGACAGTGATTATTAATCACCTGATTAGTAAGTTACTTATTGACACTGATTAAAAAGACCTGATTAGTAAGCTACTTTTTGGCACTAATTCAAATTCACCTGATTAGTAAGTTGATTACTGACACTTACTAGAAAATGTCGTGATTAGTAACTTGCTTTACTGACACTGATTTGGAAAATGAGCTGATTAGTAAGTTCATCACTGACACGAATTAACGACTGCTTTGGTTTCTGCACTCTGCTGCGGCTATTTATTACGCGCGCGAGACTCGAGTGCGACAAAACGCGTGTCTTTCTTCCACACCCCAGTGCGCGCTCGCACTCGCACGCTGGCTGCCTGGCTCAGGGCTGGCGCGCAATCCAATTTTGGTCTGGAGGCGGAGGAGTCGCAGCTGCAGAAAGAGACTCCAGAGCTCTCTGTAGAAATCCACAGAAGACCGTATGCCAAGACAAGCAGCATCTGCTTTCTTTCTTTTGTCGTCTCTTTCGTCTCTAGAGCTTTCATTTGTCATAGTTGCTGTCATTATTATTTACAGCACTCGAAAGCAAAGCAGCAGTCTCTCTGTTGCTTGCTTGCTTGCTTACTTACTTGCTGCTGCAATATCCCTCTTCCTTCCTGTTGCTGCTGCAATCTTCTTCAAAGGAATTCATTGCAACTTCTCTTCTTCGTGTTTAATTCTTGCTTCTTTTCCCCCCCTTTTCTCTCTTGGCTCAGTGAATTGCCGAGACTCTTATAAGTCTTCAAATGCATGATGACCAGGTTACCCAAGTTCACAAAATCCTTGGTCTACAGGAAGAGGACAAGAAGAATTTGAGGTTCCAGCTCGCGGCGCTACTTCAGCATCTATCCCTGGGTCGAGTTGTTGTAGGTCGGGGAGCTGAATTGGACAAGGATTGTACTTGGGAATGAAAGTCGACAGTTTGCTACAAGCGTCGTCGTCGACTGATAGCGGCTAGCGGAGTCTAAGGAAGCTGATCCAAGTACTCCAAGGTGGTTTGTGCAGCAGCCATGCGGAGGAAGAAGAAGTTCGGCAGTTCATGGACTGCTCTGAAGAAGCAAGTGCAGCAATGCAGCTGTATGGGCACAGCTACATTCGAGGACACTGAAGACACCACACAGGTTTCAACTACGGGACAATCCCGACTCGATGCTCAAGCAGCTGCTATGGCTTCTTCTTCTTCTCAGTGCGCCCGCCAGTGTTCGACGTACAACAGCATCTTTGAGTATGTTGATGAAGAGCAGCTGCAGGAAGAGCGTGATGCTGTGTGCAAGGTACTTCCGCTTAAGCTGCACAGACACAGGTCGCTTGCGGAAGAGCTTGAACTTCCTAATGCGTCACCGGATCTTCGGCTTCCCTGCAATGTAGCTCCGGGAGCAGCTGCAGCCCCATGTCCAGCGGCCAGTGGCCTTCAGCATAGTGGCGCAGCTGCGTTTAAGCATGTCCACAGGTCGTCAGGGGCGCCTGCAGCTGTGCGAAAGCAGCTTGGGCTCATTGCAGCTAGAGCTGCTGGAGCGGAACTAGCAGACTGTTGTGATACTACTGCAGTAGGCAGAAGTCATGGGTGTCGCGGTGTCGCAGTTGGAAAGCTTTCAGAGTCAGTGGCACGGAGGAGATCCCGCGGCCATGCGAAGCTAGAGAAATCTGAAGCTCGCGGCCGAGAAGAATGTGCAACTGGGTCGCGGACGGATTCTTCTTCTTCTTCTCAAGCTGGTCGTCTGATCTTCAGGAGTTGGGTGGGAAAGGATTTGGAGCTTCAGCAGCAGCAGCCGAGTAGTACTCGAACAGCGAGCACGCGGATGTCGAGAACGGAGTACCCCCGTACTGCTCGACGGATACCGAGAAAATTGCATCCGGCTCGTCCTCCAGCTCGAGTTTCCGCAGGGATGAAGCACGCGGGATGGAATGCGAGTACGCGCAGTGCACAGGACTGTCAAGCGCTGATCCGCGACAAGGAGCGAGCTCTGATGAAGAGGGAAAGAGCCTTGAAGTACGCGCATTCCATCCGAAGGTACTACAACTGCAGTAGGCATGGATCTGCAGCGCGCCGGAAATTAGGTCTTGGAGCTGCTGCAGGCGAGCAGCTATGGCCGATCAGCAAGGAAGCTGCGAGGACGCCCGATAAGCCGGGATGGGTATGGAGCTGGCTGGAGCGAGCTGCACGCATGGGTGGTGTGACGAATCATGGACCTCATCGCGGCGACAACCGCGTCTTCGACAACGACTCAAGCTATTCCCGCAACGTCCCAGCCGGGAGTCGATCCCAATCCAGCGTCCAAAGCACCATCGCCATGTGCACAACAGGAGCAGCCGATTCCAGAGCAGCTGCTGGTCCCGACTCTTTGCGACATTCTTGGACTGCAACCACAAGCTCCTCGGCCTCGGAGCTTGATCTTCAGTCACCTGGGAGTATGTCCAAGTTCAAGTACTCACGCTTGTACAGCACTCGTCGTTTAGCTTTCTGGAAGAAGCAAGTCTTTGCCGGAGGCTTGCAGAGCAAACAGGACTACTACGACAAACGTGTCGAGAAAGACATGAATCTGGCGGCCGTAGAGGATGAGAGCGTGGGAAGCTGTGCTGCTGCAGCAACAACACCTCCTGTTGCAGCAGCAGCAGCAGCAGCAGGAAGAAGAGCTCCTCCTTCTTTGTCTGCTGCTGCTTCCAAGTACAAACTTTGTTCCCATTTCAGTACTAGTGGTGGACATGGAGCTCAGACCAGGGTACTGAAATCATCATCACAGTGTGCAGCAGCAGCAGCAGCAGCAGCAGCAGTAGCAGCTACACAGCTCAAGCTCCTGAAGTCTTCTCCAAAGATGAGTGGAAGAAGAAGAGCAGACTGGAATCATATTGCAACAATAACAAGAGCTGCTGGAGATGATGGTGATGTAGTAGTAGAAGATGATGATGATGTTGATTCTGTTGCTTCTACTGCAACTTCTTTGAGGAAGAAGAAATTCAGAAAACCAGTTTGAAAGATTTTGTTTTCAAAAAAAGATCGAATTCTCATTCCAAAATTTGTCTCCAGAAGATTGAATTCCTGTGTGAAATTTGTGTCCAGAATTTCTTTTTACTCAGATTGAATTCTCAAATGAAATTTGGTCTCCAGAATGCTTCATTCATCATCTCCAGAACATTTCTGCAGATCAAATTCCATTTGAAAGAAATTTGTCTGCAGAATATTTCTTCAGATTGAATTCCTTTCAAATGAGATTTGTCTCCAGAGAATATTTCTTCAGATTGGATTCCATTCAAAGAAATTCTCCTGAAAATTTCTTCAGATTTCATTCTCTCTCTCTCTCTCTCTCTCTCTCTCTCTCTGTGTGTCTCTCTGCAGGTACCTGAGCTAGAAATTGTCTTTATCTTCAAGCAAAGCTAGCACCCTGTGCAAAACCCAAAACCTTGCCAAACCCAAACTTTATCCAGAAAGTACTTGCAGTTGCAATTGACCATCAAATGGCAGTAATGCAGGTTCAGGTAGGGGAAAATTGTACAAGAGGATGTCCGATGGAATGTTTTGAAGGACAAAAGATGGAGAAGAACAGGACACACTTGTTTCTTGAGCATGTGGAAGGACTCAGAAGCAAAACATACACACACACACACACACATATATATATCAGGGAATTGTTGATAAACCTATCTGCAATTGCATGCTCTTTTCACAACCAGCTTTGAAGCTCATCTGGTTTTGAGAAATCAAGAGAGAATTTGGACAATATCTGTGCAATAGGCGGGACTTGGCCTACCATTTTTGCACATGATGTTGAGGCTGGTGAACAGCACAGCAAAGCCAAACACCTGCTGTTGATTGGCTAGATAGTTTGATTCGATCCAGGTGGGTTGCTATTAGTAGTCTCCCCTGCTACTTCCAGTCCCAGTTTTAGTTTTATGGGTGGGGTTTGAAAAAAGTAAATATTTTTGAAGTGAAAAACTATACTTGGATGTGAGAAATATTTTTGTAGAGTCACATACTCAGCACCACTGGGGACCCTCTCCAGTTTGCTTTATGGCAATGGATTTTTAACCTTTAGAACTGTAGATGTTCAGATTGCTGAAGCATTTGAGTTTGGAATAATTACCGGGAAAATAATTGTGACATAAGCAACAAGACCAAGTTGGGTTGAGTTGGAAGAATTGACAAAATAATCATGAGATAAGCCACAAAACCAAAACGTGAGTGTGAGTGTTCAAAGCTTCACCATCGAAAACATAATTACAGTTTAAATCATTGATAATATGAATGACATATTCGACTTTTGAACCCCCCTAATTTTGTACTAGTATCATCATCTTCACTCGTCCACCATTCACACAGCTTTACAACCAAAAAGAAAAAGAAAAAGAAAAAAACCCAGTTTCTGGAACAAATTTTTAAATGCATAATGACTTGCCAGAATTTTCTGAGTGTAGTCTGCCAGCACTTGAAATAGCATAATATGCTGACCGAAGAAGGGACCGTGTCTTGTGTTTCAGGGCGAGCTTTTATGTTTTTGTAAGGGCCTGCCCTTTTTCTTTGCCCAATACTTGAGAATCATGGCTGTTAGATTTGAACAGGAAGTCGCGTCATGGTCATTGTATGCAGTAAGGCCCTCAGACCAGGACTTTGGAATTGAACACCTGCCCTCAACTGTTGCATTGGGCAGTGCCATATTCTGATAACAGCCTTATCCGAAGGCCTTTCCTGGAACATAATTTGTTCCTTTGCCCCTTTGTGACCCACTTTGGGTTTTGCTCTTTTGGCTTGGACTTGGGTCCTCTCTCTTTGTTCTTCCTTTCTCACTTTGCTGGTTGCTTTGTTTAATGGAGCTTGCCAGGTTTTATCCGTAAAGTTTTTTAAAAGGAAAATACAAACTTACATGTAATAATCATAGAAATTCAAGCCCAATACTCAAAAGTGACATTTGTGTGGAATTTCTGACGTTTGTATAACTTTGTTTTTATTTTGATTGTGTTAGCACACAACAAGAGACACTGCACTTAATTGGTTAATATTTTAAGATCCAAAATCTTTAGCAACTTATTTCTCCTTGAAGAATTTTTTATTTTAGTAGTACATTTTACATTGGACATCTGGAGGCAAAGTGCAATCACATGATATGTATATGCTTTAAATTTGTTGCCTTACTTCCATTTAATTAGTTGTCAGTATTCAGTTCTATTCAAATCCTTCCTTTAGTTTTTATTTGGTTAACAATGAACAGATTCATTGCAGCAAGGGAAAAGGAACAACCAACCCAGCCAGCCCAGGTTCAAATGCTTGTTCCGCTGGATTGCAAATAGCAGGACTTTTTTTAAAAAACCCCTTTTGTATATTGCCGCCTTATGGATGAAGTTCTGTGTTGCTTTAGCAACATGCTTTAGCAACAAACCACCCATTATAAATTTATTTACAGCTTATTAAAGTTATGTTTTCACCCCCTATAGCCTCTTTCAGTGTATCCACGAAGTAAGGAAATTTTATTAAATCTCAATATGAAATGCTGAAACTCAGAACTTAATGCACAAGGTTTGTGACTAACTATAGTAGTTGTACAGGTAAGATCAGTGAAAATATACATAGCTGGGTAGAATGGCCGGTGAGTGAACATTTAAGTGCTCAGGGCAGGTTGGATCCAAGGGAGGGTTCCATTGTTCCTAGTGTGCAAACAAAACTTGAACCTCTCCTCTCAGCACGTTTGACACACTAAAAATCATCAAAAACAGATTAAATTTGAGAAAGCTACGACCCCCCAAAGTAGAGGGGGTTAAGAATTCAAAAAAACAAACTGCAAAACACTACAAAGCCAGTTCCAGAACACTCAAGAACTTCCTTTTATGTTATTCTGTTATTATTCGAGTTCCAAAATAATTTGTGGAACTGAAGGTGGTGCTCCTATAGCACTAAGAAAGTTATGAGCTCTGAAAGTAGGAGGGGTCCAAAAGGAAGGAAAAAAAAAAGTTTTATAATTTGAAAAGCTTATTTTTGTTCTTGTTATTACTCCTTTTCCTTTGCACTTCAGAAATGATTTCTAATTCTAAAGCTTAAGGTAACGCTCCCATAACATTTTAAATCTCTCAAAATCAAGCACAGATGACAAAGATCTAAATAAATGTTTGGTGATAATAAGGTAGTGATCGATGATGGACAGTTCTACCCTAGCAGTGGAGGCGCTCAGGATAAAGTAAAGGTATGATGAAACTCAGTTTACCACCAAAATTGGTGGAAAAACTAGTTTGGGGTTCCAATTATTTGCTTTTGTAAACTTTTCATTCCCAATTACACATTTGATGCCCTATTATGCCGAAACTAGCAGTTCTCGCCCCCTAATCATGTGACTTTATGGATAACTCATTGTTTGCGCCTAACTTCCAGCCATATCTACAGTTCTAGAGCAAGAAAGGACTATCTGACACCATTGGAAGAGGCCTTTCATCAGCCCAACATTGGCTAAATAATGAACTTGCGTTTTGGAAAAAAGAACAAAATTGGATAATTGTCACCATTTTTGTAATTCACTTTTCAGATAACCATTCATGAAGTCCTTATGAACCAAGCAAAAACATACAGGTACCCATTTCCAAAAGACCATTCAAAACGGCAAAACAGCTTGTAAGCATCCTTCCTAGTTGGCACCCAAATATTTTCTATATTGATATTGATAACCTAATCAGCACCCAATTTTATTATTATTATTAAAGAATGAACTACCATGCCGTTATGAAAGAATTCAATAACTGGCCAACACTGGTGTGAACTCTGAACAAAATATTTGCAGAATTTGGAGTTCTGAACTTGTGTGTCATTAAAGGAAAAGGGTTGTTGTCATTGGGTTTGAGGAGTGGAATTTGAAATGGATTGTGCTAAATTGTAGGCAGAGCTTGTGTGGTACTGTTGTAATAGACATCATCAAATCACAGCAGATGTTACTTATGACTAATTACAGACTTGCAATTTGTTTTGCTTACTACAACTATAAATATATGCATGTGACAGATTGAAAAATACTGCCCCACTGCAGAGAGCAAGTAATGCACATGTTTCAGACCAGAATGCCACTCTAGATGATGTCAAAAAAATTCCAATTTCACTTGAGAAATAGACTTTGTTGAAGAGAGAGAGAAAGAGAGAGAGAGATAGAGAGAGAATGCTTCATTCCAAGTCTGACTTAAGAATCACCATGATTGTTGTTTCTCCACATAGACAAAATTGGTGTGCCTGGCCACTGCCATTACAAATTTGTGAACTTGTGATATAAAGGCAACTGGCCCCCTTTGTGTTATGTTATCATTTCAAAGGGAAGGAAAGAAACAGAGATTCTGAGAAGACCCACTTTGGATGTTTAATGTTGTTCCAGTAAATTTACTTTTTGTTTTTCAAAAGAAGGGGACAGAGGGACAGAAGACTGATCAAAATTCATTGCAATATTTAATGCACTGACAAAAAAACAAGAAATTTATTTCCTTTTTTTTTATGATGTATGCAAAATATTGCTTTACCCTAATTTCTAAGCTCTCTCAACCATGATGTCATTCATCTTGACATCACAACCGACAACTCATTCACAATGTCATCAAAGAGTAGGATAATGGCTGATGAGTGGGGCGTTCTGGAAATAAGCACTTGTCCAAGGGGGTGCTTATTTTGGGAGTGGCCAGCTCCTTGGGCATTACCTGACATAAAGCACTGGCAGGGGAAAAAAAGAGAATAAAATAAAATCTTTTTGTGTCATGGGAAGAAAAATGAAAAGAAGAGGTTGGGCAATTTGAAAAATGAAACACCCACCCATTTTGCTGAGAAAAAATTCTGCTTAATAATAGAGTTATCCGGAAAGTCTCATGACAAGGGGGTGAGAATGGCCAGTTTCAGCATAATAGGGCATCACACACATAACAGGAAATGAAAATTTTACAAAACGAAATAACTGGGACCCAGACTAGATGTTCCACCATTTTTGGTAGTAAACTGAGTTTCATGCTGTCTTTCGTTTTTCTTGAGTGCCTCCACTGTTGTTACATATATTTTTGCTGCTCCTACCTGTACAATTACTCTCGATCCTTGTGCATTAAATGCTAAGTTTCATCATTTCATACTGAGATATAATAAAATTTCCTTACTTTGCGGATACCATTGAAAGAGGGGATAGGGGGTGAAAGCAGGCGCAAAGAGAGGGTGACTTTCCAAATAACTCTAATGTGCCTTCCAGATACACTAAAAAATTTCTGCTGGTGCTCTACATGAAAAGAAAGCCACGTGAAAAAGAAAAAAACCCCCACATTACTAACTCAATTTTGAAAAGGCGGGAAGGAAGGCAGTGACATTATCAACAATTGAGGATGCTAGTACTTACTGTTGTTGGTCTTTTGCTATTTTTCATATTGGAGAATCACAACTGAAACCTGGCTGCAAACGTTCTTAAATGCAGTTTTACATTGTCTGAGCAAACAAGTACAGTTTCTTGTGATTTTTTAATGAAAATATGTATTGCTCTTTCAAAAAAAACTTAAATAAGTTGAAATTCTTAGTCAAGTGTTCAATTTTTATCAGTTGTACAACATATTATTTACATAATCCATGGCTGTGTATATGTAAGTGAAACTGCACTTTGTACTCACTATTCCAAGGAGACTCAATTTGGAATTTTCATGATGAGTCAATCGACTTCTAATCAATCCTCCAAAGAGTGCAATGCCTCTAAGCAAATGCCATATAGAATTGAATTGCCCAAGGCAACCTTGAAGTCTGTCCCCAAATAAGACATTGTTCAATAGATAAGATCTTCCAATGGTTCTTCTATTGAGAATGTCGATAGCCCAACTCCAAGTCTTTTTGTGCTTGTGGGCACTCCCAAAATCCATGAATTTCTTATTTAGTTGTGCACCACGGGTGCAAAATGGGCAATGAGTTTTTAAGAGTTGATTTTTTCATTGGCCTCCAAGTGTTAACTTTTACACCCATCACATGAAGGTGCTTTCTTCTTGGTTCTCTCTTTTTGTCAAACCTTTGAATGTGAAACATGTTGTATTGTTACTTGTCTTCAACGAGTTTTGAGAAGGCCTGTGTATTATTACTATCCAATTTCCTCCCAAGCACAATTGTATATTTAAGTAACTCAATGCCATCCTCCCATGACCAAGCAAGGGGTCAAATGAGATCTTTGCCCACTCTGCCATAATAAACCTACATTGGCAACTTCCTTTGGCCTTTGTGAATTTCCCAAACACATATCTTATTATTGACGAAGACCTTGCTAAAGAGACCAATATTGGGAAGCTATGAAAAACATGCTAATAATTGCTTGAGGAAGTAAATGAAGCATTCAACTACATGAAGTTACTGGTTAAAAGCTCCTTAAGCTTGTACCACCAAACATGGATCTAAGTCCTCTTCTTGCATAAAGGATCCCACCCAATTGCCTTCAACTACTTCATGTGCAACTGCCTAAGTTCCACTATGTGTGCCCAAGTTGAGTTGGTTCAACATTCTTGCCAAAAGATGGCACTTCTCTGGTTTGGACCCAAACAATTTTTCAACTTCTACTCTTGACAAAATTATGCATGCACTATTACAAAATGTGGGTGTAATTCACTAGTCCCCATTCACTAAACCAATGAATTCACCACTTCCCCACTAAATCTTGTTCACTATAACCAGTGAATTCACTTGTAATCCAGTAAAATCACTTGGCATACAAGGACACCTTTTGTTATAATGATGATTCTTTATGAACAATTGAACTAGCCTTCATGAGCCTTCTATTATGGAAATGAACACCCATTTTTTATTCAGAGGACCCAAACCTGCCTCATTCAAACTTCAATGACCATCAAATTTCCCTATTCAATAGATCCTCCTAAGACAAAGGCATAAATTTTCATTGTGTACACAAATAATTTCCATGCTTTGACAACCTTGTTCCATATGTGTTGCTATGTGCTTTCAATGACACAAAGCCCAATTCAAATTGGACCCCCATTTTCTTCTTTTATTTAATTTGAATGCATTGATGTGATGGCAAAATAGAATTTGCAAGTTTGAAAAACCGAATTGTAAGGCATATAGCACCCATTTAGTTAAAAGATTCTCCGAAGTTTCTTTAGGATCTACTACTCCCACACCCCCAAAATATTTCCTCGCACAACAATCCCCATCTTACTGTATTGCAAATTGTGTACTTTTTGTTTGCCCAAAAACAATTACATATCAAGGTTCAAATTTGTTGGATAATGTTCTTAGATCCACCCCACATTGAAATGAAATACCACAATGACATAATGTTCCACCACATTTTTTCCTTTGTGTATTTTGGTGCCTCATTGAATTGAAAAAAATCATGTTCAATGATGTTATAAGAACAATAATTTACACAATCCAAAAGGTACTCTCCAACTTATCAAAATGGAAATTACCCACCAATTGTCCCTCTACAATGTCATTATCACAACAATGTTTTATGTAAGTAAAAGGTTTGCTAATAAACCCTTCTCCTATACAAAAACAACATTTGGTTAACAATTGGTGTATATTTCGCCAAAGAAAGATGGGTGAAACACTAATAAATCAAAAAAAAAATTAAATTCAAGAAAAATAAATTTATCCACATCATCAACCTCCAAACCTAAACCAAAAGGTGTACCAAGCAATTTGGATTTATTTTTTCCCAAGCCCATTTTCATTGAAAGTTGTGTAATCAATTTGACCTTTCTTGATATACTCCAAAACAATATGGGTGTTTTCTTTAACTTAATTTTTAAATATCCCAAAAACCCTTAAGAATGCTACTAGATTCTCCACATGATTCCTCTTTTCCTTGATTGTGAATGAAGTGTCATCTGCATCTCGTGAAATCAATTGGTCGTTTCTTGAACATGGAAAAAAGGGAAATACCAACATTGTTTCCATTCATCACTTGAGCTTTGACAACTTGATTGAATGCCTTGCTTATCACCAAGAAAAAATAAGGTGCCCAAGGGCACCCTTGCCTAACACCACAAAAGGTGGGCAAGATTTTTGTCATAATCCCATTAAAGTTTACTACAACTTTTGTCTTAACAAATAAGAGCTAGATCATGTTAACAAATTCATCTAGGAAACCTATTTTACATAAGCATTGAAAAATAAATGCCCAAAATACCTTGTTGTATGCTTTGGAAAAACATTCATATTATTATGTGTGCATGGCCTTGTTGTTCTTTTAAAATTTTATCTCTCAATTTTATCGATTCTAACTCAAAGTTATTTACTTGATCTTCATCTCTATCTTAAGCATGGATTTATTTGTCTCCAGTTGAAAAACCTACATTTTCAACTCTTATTCTTTTGTTTTGATTTCCATAATAACACTATTGAGCCTTGTTTCAATAGTCATGTTCATGAAGTCCTTTTAACACTCTTCTCAATCTTTGTCTCTAGATAGCCCATTTTTCAAATTCTCTTGCAATAAATTTCTTCCTAAATTTAACCCATAACTACTACATGCAAGACATCACATTTACAACCCCAAACCTTAATCATTGTCGAGGAGGAGAAAACCAATTACAAGTGCGGTGAATTTAGGTGCCACAAAAATTAGTCCAATTTTTTAAATTTCAACATCCAACAATAATAATCTCCTTAAATTTTGACATTTCAAATAGATAATTTCTAGAAAATCCAACATTTCAATATATATATATATATATTGTCAAACCTAGAAATGTGTGATAGCACCATGCTTGAAAACCACCCAATAGTCAAAGTAGGTTTTGATAAGGGTATTTGACCCACAAGAAAAAAATTCATTTGATTCCAAGTGTAATTTTAAGTGTAATGTAAAGCTTGAAGTAGATAATTGAATTTTTTTTTCAAAATTCAAAGCTTAATTATAAAGGTGGAGTTGAGAAGTTGGTAATGACTTGGAGCTTAGTGGGTGGTCTTGGATTTAGTGACTAGGTGGGCCACATGGAAATTGGCCTTAAATCTCTCTCTCTAAGGTTCATAAATGACTTTCTCGTGTATCATGATTCATATCAAAAGGATACTTGAAGGGGAAAATATATATAAAATAAAAAACCTATTCAATTTAAATGTTAGAAAAACACATAATACATATATGGATCCAATGTGTATTTCCTAATACATCTTCCCAACACTGGTTAGAGGTCTACACCTAGATAGAGTTCAATTTGCAAGCCAATTATGTCTTGGTTTTAACAATTATCTGTTAAAATGATGAAAGTTTGGTTTTTTTTCTTTTTTTTAAAAATTTGTTCTTCTTTGTCCCGCTTTTGCTAATGTAAGCACCATTGTAGTATTGTGCAACAACAGCAAGAACAAGAGTTGGAGGCACTAAAAATTGCTCTGGAAGAGGAATGGGTGCTTCACTTGAATGTTGTTCAAAGTTTGGAAGGTCGTGAAGGTTTTGTCATCAATGAGTTGGAGAGTTTGCAAATGGAATATGTAAGAACATTGGAACAAAAAGATGAGGTTGCTACTGCTTTGAAGAGATAAGTAGTGGCAACAAACTATAATGTTGCACATCTTGTGCAAAAGCTTCAAGGCATGAAACTAACATTAATGGCAATTACAAAAAAAAATGAGGAATGGGATGTGAAGTATGAAATACTTGCAAAGGAGAAAGATGGGGAGCTCAAAGTAATAACTCTCCAAAGGCAATGGGAAAACAATCATGTTAGGTTGACACACCTTCAAGGTGAAATGGTTATTGTTAATGAAAAAGTGTTAGAGAAACTTGAAAAGAACTTTGTAGCATTATCGATCATGGGGTGGTGGTTGTGCACAAAAGTAGAAATGCAATGTAAGTTTGAAGAGAGAATGAAAGTAGAGCTAAAAGCTATCAATGTTGGGGAGCTCCAATCAAGGGACACCTTGGTAGTAAGCTTGCAAAAGGAGCTAGAAAACAACACTAAACTAATATAATAACAAGACTCTTTGCAAAGTGAGCTTCACCCACATAGAGAACTAGCTTTACAGAAGGAAACACTTTAAGAATTTGTGGCAAATGTTATAAATGCATTGAAAAAGAAGTCCATTATGTTATCAGTAATGTTGTGGTGGCTTCGTGACAAAGTAGAGAATAGCGGTTTCCAAGAGGAGATGTTGAAAATGCAACTTCATAGTAGCCATGGAGAGATCCTTGAGAAAAACAGCCTGATTTTGAATTTGTAGCATGAACTTGATCATAACTAAACCCTAATGTTGTTAACCCTAAGGCACAAACTGGAATTATAAAGAACCAAAGCCTGTGAGTTTATGGTGCAACAAGAGTGGAATAGTCATGAAATTGAACTAAAGGCATAGGTGGTACAAATGTGTGCAGATGCATCTTAGAGACAACTAAAAATGAAGAAGGTGGTGGAAATTGGAAGCAAAAGAGCTTGTTGCATAATTGCTTGGGAAGTGGGAAGCAAAGAATGAAACCTTGATGGTTGTAACACTAGAAGTAGAACATTAATTTCTTGACAAAGATCAAAAGTTGTGATATGGTGCTCCATTTTTCACTATGATGATGGGTTCATATAATGGCCTTTTGTTGATGTGCATGATCTCTATAAATCACCCTTTTAGGGTCTCAAATTTCATTTCTATGGAGTTCTTCATGGTCCTAAAAATCCATAGCACAACATTGAGGATGTCAATAGTCTTGCATTTGCACCTTTTGTCTACATACATTTGTTATAGATGTGCATATCCATATTTAGCTAGTATGATCTAAAGAATTTTGATTCTTAAAAAATGAACATTAGATATTTTATTTGACATCTTTGACTACCTCACCAAACATAACCCAAGAAAATTATATCAAGTATAGGCTTCTTTGTTCTTCATTACACCTCAACTCTGGTCTTTGGTCCCAATTATGAAAGATATATTTTGTAATAGATTTTATGGTTCAAGGGTTGGGTTTGCAGTGAAAATTACTAAAGTTACATTTGGATCAACTACTGCAATTTTTGGATTGGGAACAATTGGATTGGCTATACGCATCCTTGCCTATATCATCAATTGTTAATCCCCCAAGATTTTTGCATTCACAATTTTCTTTTTTTTCGCAATTGCACTTCCTAAGTTCTTGCAAGGTTGGTTGTTTTCTCCTCATGGTGTTATTTTCTATAAGTGTTTGTGCACACATCCTATAGTGTTTTTTTCCTCTTTGCAATGATTTCGTTGAATGACACCCTCAAGTGGTGGAAGGTTACAAAGCAACATGTGCATTTCGCATAATTGGAATTGACATAATACTTAAAAAATTGGAATTGGGTATGTTTGAGTTTCTCTGTAATTAACATGTGATATAAATGCTAGTGCATTGAAAGTTGATTATATGCAGCTCTTAATTTCATGTATACCATACCTTCAACTAAAGCTAAATGTGGGAAATTGTTGGCATGTGTATGTGGGGGTTACAACGAAAGAATTTGGTCTAATAAACACTATAAATTCAAAGGAAATTAACAAGCATGCTCATGAGGTACTATTGGAGGAACAACATATATAAAGAAAAACCTCCTTTCTTTTTTGCACCATATGACCCACTGGCCTCTTTCTTCTTGTGCTAGACAATTTGTTTGGAAACATTTATAACATCAATTGAGTCTTTTGGATTAGGTGATTTCTGAGATGACAAATGGAGGAGTTTGGTATAGCTTTGACTACATTGGCAAAAGTGGTGTTATCATTTTAGCCCTAAAATCAACATAGAAGGTTTGTTTCAAACTTCCACATTGTCGTCTTGGGCAAATGTTTTGCTTGAATCAACTGAATATGTGTGGTATGTGAAAGCAAACAAAAATAATAACATCATAAAACAATTGGCATTTTTCTGTATTGAGCATGGGGTATTTGTGAAATTACTAACTTGATGGATTTGGAGAAACATTGATTATAGTTTGGTTTTTATTTAAACAAAATAGACTTGATGGTTGAAACTATTGCAAGCAGAAGGTGTATCAGTTATACTAAGATTGGTAGCAAATATTGACAAGGTCACATTTAATCCAAACATTTTTTTGTATGGCTACACATGGACTTTTGGACAATTTGAAAGATATAAGGGAAAAACAAATATGCTAAGTTTGGTTGAAAATTACATGGATGGGGTAAGATGAAACTTCTTTCTTTGTTAGTTCTCATTAAAAAACAATTCATTGTCACTGGTATAATGAAGTAGTGCAAATCCCAAGTTAATTAATATTTCCAATGATTATCCAAATTTGGTCAATAATAACATATTAAGGAATGGACATTCCAGTAACTAACTTAGGTTGGGACATTACATCCCTTTCACTAAACCACAACCCCCATCTTTAGTTGGCGTCCAGTCACCAGCGATCCATATGTCAAACCAACCCACCAACATTGGTTCAAACATTATGTTATGAAACCCTAATCGGTTTTCATATATATATATATATATATGAGAACTAATGAAAACTGATCGAGTTTTCAATATTTTTATTTTTTCCACATTCCTCTGGTTCTCAAATAGGGCGGTTCTCGCATATATGATACAATTAGTTTTCTTGATTGGTTTTCTATTTTTGGAAATAGATATTTAATTTAATTATTATTTAATTATTTTATTAATTATAATAATTTAAATTTTTTGAAATTAATTAAAAATATATGGAAATTTGGGGAAAAAAATTATTCAAAACTTTACCTCCACAACTTTGTCCCTTTCAAAAGCTCCTTCAAATTCCTCTAACTTTTCTTCTAAATTAAGATCACTTTCAATAAAATTTGCCAAACTAAAAGGGGATTTCCAACCTATCCTAGGATCATTAGGCCAATTTTTGTTCACAAAAATCAATTTATCCAAATTTTTTGATTAAAAATGGCATCTCCTAAAACTAATGGGAATTCTAGCTAATGGAAATATTCTTACTGTTTCAATTTGAGATCCATTTATTCTTAAGATTCATCTAGCACAAAAACCAACTATAGGAAACATGTTCTCATGTTTTTCCCACCATTGTAATGGACATTTGATGTCTTTATCATCCACTTGATAACACCTAAAAATTAAAAGTTCTCTATTGACCAATTTTGTTGTTGGGTCATTTGTGTTGGTTGTCATTTCAAAAATATCTAAATTCTTGTCATCTTCAACCTTTTCATCAACAACACCCCCTTTAGATTCAACCAACGGATGCAAATGATAATAACATTTCAGAAGCATAGGAAATAAAGATTTTTTGTCATATTTTTCAACAATTGCCTTCCCTTATTCATGACCAATAAGTGAGGACACAAGATGAAGAATTATAAATCTAAAATCCAATAGTAAAGAAAGCATATTATGGGCCTTCCTTTCCTCATATTTTTTTAAGGAAAGAAAAGAATCCAAAACTTGAATAACTTCCTTTTTTATGTTGGAAGCTAAACACAACAACTCATAGCAACATTTGCATCTTCTTCCATTAAGTTGTAGAATCAATTTCATCTCTAAATTTTAGACTTATGGATATGGCAAAATTTAGTGCATCACTTAATAACCAATGACCCCTAGATTGGTTCAAAATAGAAGTAGACACAATAGGGCCAAAAGAATCAATAGTGATGTGACAAATGTGCCATGTCAAAGGCAATGGTACTCAGCTTGCACTCATTCTCATAAAATTTTGCATGCTATAACATAATATAATTGATTCTTTGAACTGCAAAGCTTCTTGGAATAGGATAACTTTGTTAGCAAATCTGCAACAACAAAAAAAAATGTTAGATTATGCACAATAATAGTTGAAAAAATGAAAAAAATAATATGCAAAACAAAAATTGACAAAAAATGTGCATATAAAAAAAAAATTAAAACAAAAAATTTACCTTGTCTTCACTGGAGTATTCAATTTCCAAGGGGGAAGCCTTGAATTTACACATGCCTTTTCCCATTATTACCTACCTTTTCCAAAAAAAATTGGCCAAGTTATGCATTTCTGCAAATCTTTTTGAGTAGATTTGATTGACACATATCGTAAGTCTTTGCAAAAATTTTCTTTTATTGTAACATATTGGCAAGCCTTGGAAAATGCATGCCCAAAATAAATGCCTTAAAAACTTTCCTCCAAACCCAACATATCACAACTTACAATTGATTTTAGAGTTATAGTCACAGTGTTTTGATTAAATCCCTCATCTTTAACATAAACAATTTTTTGTCTCCTCAATGCATAACTATCCAACAATTTTGTCAATTTTTAAACCAAAGTCTGTCCAGTAGTGTCTATTGGTTCAAAATGTGTTTCGATTGCCAATTGTCTTTTAAAAAATTAATCGCCAATGTAAAAATATCATGGTTAACTTTTGACATCCACAGATCAAAGCTTGCAGTTGTAAAACGAAATTCTACTAAAGTTGGTAAAACATATGATGGTTTAGTTTTTTCCACTATCCAACTAATAATTCATTAGAAAATTGTTTTTTATAAGGAAAAAAAATTATGGGACACAAATGCATACTAAATCTTTTTAACCAACTACTTTTTACAAATTATAAAGGAAGATGGTTTTCGATAATTAAAAGGGTCAAATCTTCCAATTTTTGTTTTTGTGACACATCATCTTTCTTAAAAGGTTCTTTTGCAACAAAGAAACTAGATATGGAATTAGAAGAAACATTTGGTCTTTTTTTTAAAGGTTGTTTTTCATCTTCCTTCAAAGGACAATTAATTTCTTCTTCAATTTAAATTTTTTTTTAGGATGATCTAAATTAACATATTTCTTCAATGCAACTATGCCATTAGATGAATTATATATGATTAATCCTTTCCTTGCTTGTGTTTTTGGATTTACATTTAATATTGGATCATTGTGACAAAGAATACACCACATAGTTTGACGAGTTATTACATTAACTTCTTTGTTACCATTAACACAATAAAATGCCCAACACAATGAGTTTCTATTGTTTCCTCTCCAAAATATTCTTTGCGCATCTAATTTCTTTAAATTCTTTTTGTTCATTTCTGATTTCTGATTTCTGATTTCTTTTTGTTTGAATATTGACCATTTCTTCACATTCTAAAAATATTTCATCTTTTATTCTTATTTCATTCATAAACACACCACATGTATTTTCATTTTTAGAAGATTATTTCACTATTATTTAAACTTGTGATTAAGAATTAATTTGTTTTGTGATTAAAATTACTACCCTGATGAGTAGCGAAAAAAAATATGATCTTATCAAAAATTAAAAACTGAAGATTGATAAAAAAAACTAACAATTATAAAAAATTACAAAATGTTATCTATCAAAGACTAAAAAACATTTACAAATAATTACAAAAATGCAATCTATTCTTTAAGATTTTAAAAAAAAATTATGAATATTTTTCAAAAAAAGTTAGGGATTGGGGATTATAAGGTTGAAAAATGTATGGGTTTTTTTAGTTGAATTTTTTTTATAATTTATGTTTTAAGTTTAGAAAATTCTACCCACAAAAAAAAACATCAATTAGAAAATAGTTACATAATTAAAAAAACATAAAATGAAAAATAAAATGGTAACAATAACAAAATAAAAAAAACAAATGAATACAACAAAAAACTAAGCTACAATTAAGAAAAAAAAATCAAAAAATGGAAATATGTAATGTAACTTACTTTTGGTGTTCAAGTTGGTGTCAAAGCTTCGAACTCCGACCTACAAATGGCAAGGGCAGGGGGGAAGTACCACATTAACCAAGCAAAATAGAGTAGCAATGGCAGCACGAGAAGAACAACAAACATTAGGTAAACACATACTTGGGAAAAGTGTGAAAGGAGCAGTTGCGAGAGAAGAGTAACATTGTGCACTTTAGTTCAAGAGGGTTAATGCATAAGGAGCAATGCAAGAGCTATAACACGAGAAAAGGAATGCAGGAGTTGTAATGCGAGAATAACAACGCATGAGCTGCAATGCAATGCAAGAGGAACAATGCGATAGCTACAACACAAAAGGAGTAGTGTAGGAGGGGTAGCACAAGAAATGCAATGTGGGAAGAGAAACATGAAAGGTACAATGTGAGAGGTGTAATACGAGAAAAGCAACGTGAAAGCTGCAACATGGGAGGAGCGATGTGAGGGGAGGACGTAGGAGTAGCAACCAGGAAGAGCAGCAACACGAGAAGAACATCAACATTCAAAGAGCAACAATGTGTAAAAAACAATAGCGTGAGAAGTAGTGTGAAAAAAACAATGTGAGGAGTAGCTCGAGAGGAATAATGTGAAGAGCAACGCAAGAAGAGCAACGTGAAAAGAACAGCACAAAGAACAACAATGTGAAGAGTAATGCAAAAGGAATGTAAAGAAAAAACTAAATTCTAAAAATTAGATTCAAACAAATGCAATACAAAGCAAGAGCAACAAGAAGCAAACACAAATAAACATCACTAATCACTACAGCACTAAAAGACAAAAAACATTTGTGACCAAAAATGAAACGTGGCCTTGATTTTTATACAATTGCTTTATCCCTAACCCTAAATAGTGCCTCATCTTCCTTAAGTGATGATGGCTATTTAGGAACCCTAAACCTTAAACTACCGAAAACTGGATGCAAGTTCGTTGAGAGAACCTTTCCGGTTCTCAAAAATTAAAAATAAAAAATAAAGAGAACCAATTCTCCCAACCAATTCTCATTCATGTGAGAACTAGAGGTCATTTCTCCATCTAGTTCTCACAATCAACCATATCAACCAGTTCTCATTGTGAGAACCGGGTCAAGATTTGAGAACCGCCCAACATTGGCACATACCCTACCTACCCATATAGGATATACCCTGCCCTACCCATATCTGTCAATGTTTAGGTTCCAAAAAGTGAGAACCACCCAACATTGGTAGATATGTGTGAGTGGTTAGTACATAACTAACCATTGTGGTCTGCCATGGGACATGAATACAATGAAAAAATGTTTGATGTCCATAGAACATCCATTCTGCAAAATGTGCCAGTTCACTCTGGCCAATTCTTAGACCAAGCCTGACAACCTATATTTGTGCAAAATTTCACAAAAATGCAACAATTTTTTTTTATAAAATAAAATAAAAATTCTGTCACATACAATAATATATTCCATATTTTCTGGAAATTTTTTAATCAAAATTTGAAAAAGAAAATGTTCAATAAATTTCATCGCATTTCAACTTAGATTTCAGTTTGGTAGCAATTTTTTAAAAACAGTTTTAAGTTTTTTTTACTGTTTAGACCAGTGTTGGCCAGTCATTCAGTTTTGACCTGTTTATGAATAATTGCTGGGTATTGAATTTTCAAAAATCTAATAACCTACTTGCACGACTCGATCATCATCCAGGTAAGTTATCAATCTATAGACTCTAATACAAAAAGTTAAAAAGCAGAAAAAATAAAATTTTAAAATAAAAATATTTATAAATAATTTTTAAAAATAATTATTATTTATATTTAAAAAAAACCCTTACATCCAGCTAATAAGTGGCAAAATGATAAGCAGTTTATCACTGGGTTTTTTTGGGAATTTTTTGGTAGACATATACCTAATCTAAGCTTTATCTGGGACTTGCTGAATCTGCCTTCAAAGTTTCATACATGCTTCAGGATTAAGCTTAATTAGAGAGACTTGTGGTGAGATCTGGAAGAGGATCATTGCAAGATCTGAGTCAATCTCTTGTTGTGTGTTTTTTGGGGGCAAGTTATGTTGTGCAGAATTTTAATCATCTCTGCATCTTAATCATGTCTTTGCAGGTTATGCTGGTGATGATGGTGGGTGGGAGATCAATGCGAAGTCGAGGTTGTTGGGTGGCTGTGTCCAGCTCTTGGCTGGTTATAACTGTGATCACAGTACTAGCGGTTGTGCAGCTTCATGTTATGGTGGCTGATGCACTACTCTCCGGTACACAAATGCCACCAAGCCAACTCCTCAAGGTATGGTTGATTATTATGCTCATCGTTTGTTTGGGATGGCAGATCAGCAGCTGAGATCGAGCTCCTTTTGTGTTTTTGTTGCTTACATTTTGGTTCAACTAAGTTCTTGAAAGAGCACTAGCTTTAAGGACCCGGGTTCTCATGAGAACGAGCTGAAGCTTCTTCTTCTTCTTCTTCTTCTTCTAAACTTGATGCTTTTGAAGTCTTACATCCTGTACATGAG
>Ga0209611_10004674_pt1 | contig 23304 bp, 12 predicted proteins | sample S1TSphgellanicum_3_FD_187693 | JGI IMG/M metagenome (GOLD analysis project Ga0209611, IMG submission 187693) | Host-associated microbial communities from peat moss isolated from Minnesota, USA - S1T2_Fc - Sphagnum magellanicum MG (SPAdes) (version 2) | ecosystem: Host-associated > Plants > Peat... | reverse complement strand
ATCGTCCTCTTGACCTAGTTGGCCAATCCCAGTGAGGACATGGGATTGGCGAACAGGGTTGAAGTCAAGGGCTCCTGAAAGACTTTGCAGTAATCCAGCCTGATTACCTAGCAAAGATCCATCAATTCGTGGTCTCGGCAAAGGTGAAGGTACACTTTGTAAAGTTGCTAGTTGACCCAACATTGAAGGATCCACGGGACCAGAGAGTCCCACCATCCCAGTTGATGCTCCTAACCTACCTACCATGTTTGCATGATGCAGGGCTGCTATTGTCTGTGCTGGCAGATGCCCATTTGTTGCTAGTGTTCTATACTCCAACATCTCATCAAAGCCAATCAGACTGCCATATCCTACATCTTGACCGCCAAAGGACACACTTAAGTTGTTTGGTTGACATGTAACTCCACTTAATCTTTTCAGGTAGAGCCGATATTTCTGCCACAAGCAGCACAAGATCAAAAAAACCACAATCAAATCCTCTGAGAAAAAAAGAGGTCGAACTCTAAACTTGACATACAAACATTTATTTTCACGGCCATAAAAAGGTGAAAGGTTACACCAACTATGGGGGAAATGCTCATCACAAAAACCAACTCCCCACAGATCAACCGTGTGTTAAAAATGAGGTATACCAGTTCCTCAGTTCCTTGAATAGGCAAAGAAACCACCTCCATCAATCACACAGGCAGCTCAACAAACTCGTGCAATTCTAGGATCTTCCTTATCAAATCAACTGTAGCACCTCCAAGAGGGCATCATCAACCACATTGAAATATGCCAGAAGAAAGGAAAGTTGTGCATCACATATATGTGCTAGAAAAGCATCCACACCTGCAGATGACTGGCAACATTCTCGCGTGTTAAACCATGGACACTCATCAACTCCAAAATTCTCTTTGGCACAGCCTCTGCAACAGGTGCATGACAAATCATCATTGTGCTGCAGCCTGAACATTCTGGTCAAAATTTGCACACATGAATGACTGGGATTGCACCTAACAAAACAGCAAAAATTTCACATCATAGTGACCTGACAAGTTCTTGGAGAGCTCTTACTGTCTATTCCCAGTTTGTTGACAGCACTCACAAACTTCTGATGCAGTTCAACTGACCAAACCACACGGGGCTTCTTCAAAGTGGAAGGGTCATCATTATCCAGCTCAAAGTCATCCTCATCCTCTTTTGCCTCTTTCTTCTTCTTGTTCCTCCAATTCCCGTCAGTGTTATTAGTGGCTGATGACATGTTATCAGCATCCTCAGCACCATCCCGTTTGTGTCTCTCGCCCTCTTCAAAGCTGGCCGAATGCTCCTTGGGTTCACTTCTCAACTTTCTCACTACATGCTGCCAGATGTTCCTCAGCTCCTCAATTCTCACAGGCTTCAGGAGGTAATCACATGCACCATGGGTGATCCCTTTCATCACCACACTTGTCTCCCCATTCCCCGACATCACTGGAGACAAAGAGTACCACATTAGTTCCTCTGCATTACAACAAAATTCCTCATCATGGGTAGCTGTGCACATTACACAAGACTCCACATAAACAGACATGCCAGGAAGGAGGAACAGGGACACTATTGAAGAAGACTTACTTATGACAGGGAGGTCCATCTCAAGACCCACAAGCTCAAGAAGCCTAAATCCATCCATGTCAGGCATGTAGACATCACTGATGACGAGATCAAACTTGTCTTTGTCTTCTCTCAGTAGCTCCAATGCTCTTGTTGCTCTCCCACATGTGGTCACTGCAGCAAAAGAAGCACAAAAACACTACTATCAACCATTGATAAGCCAAACTTGAGGGGGAGAAAACTTTGATCCTGTCATAGTGGTTCCAGACTGAATGAAGCAAATGAAAGCTGAAGGTTATAAATGAAGGTTACAAACTGCAATGGAGGATGACTGTCAAAATCTGAGGCAGAGGTGGAGGAGTATTTTGGGACCCACAATCTTCTGGTGAGAAGGATCAATACTGTAATGTTACTCACAACACTACACGGAAAAATGCCAGGGCTTTCTACATGGCCAGAAAGTGCGGTTATGCTCTCCTAGCTCAGAAATAGGTTGCAGGAATGAATTGTAGAGGAGGAATGGGAAAACAACAAAGCAGATACATCATAAGGTTGATGAGCAGATGTGAAGTACAGAGAAAAAGCACACACCTTGGTAGGAACAGTGCTGCAACATCTTTTGTAGAATTGCAAGACAAATCAAGTCATCATCCACAACAAGTATTCGCAAGCCTGCTGGAAAATCATCAGTGTGTGGTTCCATTTTGCCGTAGCTGGTTGCCGCTGCTGCTGCCACCCTACTAGCACTGGTATTATTACAGTGTGGACTGGACTCCGCACTGCTGCAATGTGGCTGCTGCTGATGAGCCTGCTGCTGCTGCTGCTGCTGCTGCTGGAGGTTCTTTGGTTGATGACTATTATACAGTTGTTGCTGGTGGTTAGTTTGCTGCTGCTGTGGTTGATGAACACTGCTGCTGGCCATGGCTGGTTCAAGATCTGGAGTTCCCTCTCTAAAGGACTCACTTCTCAAGGGCTCGTCCCCTCCAATCATGGTATATACCACCACAGCATCCACTGTTGTGCGAAATGGCGATAACAAGGGAGGAGGCCTGGCTACCGCGGCAGACTTGCTGCGGTACAAAGAGCCTGTCTGCCATTCATCAGACTTGCGCCTAGCGAAGAAGAATGGAGTGTACACTCTCCTCCTCCTCTTTCACAGTTCCACGCTCATGGAGTCATGGAGCAGAAGAATGTAAAACCCGACTACTACAACTACTACTATTATTATTGACAACAGTCCACGAGAAAGAAGGCGGCACAACAAACGGCACTCCTTCCCTGGAGCGCAACAACAGTTAAGAAGGTAACTGAAAGCTCTGCAATCATGTTTTCTCGCATTCGTGGAACCGGAGTCTCTCCGCCTCCAAACAGATAGACAGAGTGGACACGTCCAAGAAGAAAGTGGACGAAATAGGGAGCTACGTCAACTGACAATGTCTGCGAGTCAAAAAAAAACCTGGAGTGCCGCTAGCAGAAGCTGAAGCAGAAGCTGAAAGCAGAGATAGCAAAAGTGCACTACCTCAGACGGATAGCCAAAACATCAAGACGCAGCATCGATGTCTTCCAGAAGACGAAAACGAGAAAGACAACGGAAAAGAAACAACAAAAGCTTCCAAAACTCCATAGCAAACAAGGGAGGGAAACAAAGCAAAGCTGTCCAACAAATGCACGCACGCACGCAACAGGGGATTAAGATAGATAAGGGAGTCAGTCAGTGCCAGTGGAACGAACCCCCGCTGCACGCCGCACACATGCACGCACACCGTCAAGTACACAAGACCAGGAGTAAATGCAACTCTTCTCTCCTAACAATCACTGACCACAACAACACGAGCAGCCTTTATACTGAGCAAGCACACAAAGTGCTACAAACAACAAGGACAAGAAAACAAACACCTGTTCCACGTCCGTGACTCCGACTGTCTACGAGTAATAAGTGTGATGCAAGCTCTGTACTACACGCGGTGGTTCACAAAAGCATCAATCAGTAGGCAAAAGAAGAGAACAAAACAACAACAACAACAACAAACAAACAAATCCAACGCCTACGGACGCATCAGAATGCTGCTGGAGACAAAAGGCCAACAAGAGAAATACACGGAGTTACGGAGTTCAGAGTTCAGAGCAGGGACACAGAGGGGGAGAGAGAGAGAGACGAGAAATAAAGAGAAGGATATGTGAGAGAGAGAGAGAGAGAGAGAGAGAGAGGTACATTGCGCGCGCACAAAGGCGCATACAGAACATGTTCAGACAAAAGACAGAGAAGGGAATATAGCAGCGTGAAATATATATAATATAAGATGAGAAGGGAGAGTTTGTGAGAGTAAAGACTGATGCTCACAGAAGAGAAGCTGAAGGATCCAGCGGCATTGTATACATGTTCTCCCTCGATGTCGCGCGCTCGCCGCAACAGTCTGTGCGCTCGTGTGCAGCGACAGCAGCAGGAGCAGCGATGGCGCGACGGCGAATGTCGCGACCGTCGCGCGCGCGCGCACAGTAGGCGTCGTCGTGGTCATCCACGACGTCCTGAACCATGTCCCGAGCCACATGCCGAGTTTATTGGCCTTTCGTTGCGTCAACTCCACCGCGACCGACCGGCCGTTCGATTGATGTTCGGGTACCAATGTGCGCCCTGAAAAGGTCCGCAAAAATGGGGCATTTTAATAATTAAAAAATCGGAGAAAATAATGAAACAAAGAAAACAGCACACCAACATATTTATTGGTTTATTGGCCTTGCCAACCATGGCAAGGATATTGTGTTTAGATTCATTATAGAGTATGTCACCCTAGTAGCTTAAGGGATTTTGGCCACTAGGTAGTAGGTCTAATTTTATTCAAGGATTTTCCAAAGATGATATTTTGGCTTGTGTTGAAACTTGAGATTAGGTCTAGAGTTATGATATCTTGAAGGATTTTGGTTTCTTTTAGAGGATTTTTTTTTAAGATCAAATTTTTGCATGGTGAAATATTTGAATTTTTCCATAATTCTTCTTTTGCCTTAAGATACTTTTTAATGCAAATGGCTAGGCCACATTGTCACACACCCCCTTGTTTATATTTGAATTAACAACAACATAGGACCAAATTATCCCCTATTTTTGTCTCAACTGGCATCAAGTAATGGACTATCAACCCATCCATGCATGCATGAAGAAACCAAGCCTGAATTGTTTGTTGTTTTGTTGTTTGATTGTGGCTTTGTTTGGTCTTGTATATTTTGGGCCTTTTGTGTTTTTTTCCTGTTTTCTTAGGGTCAATAGTATGTCAACAAAGAAGAGCCCTTAATGTATGGTCTAAATATCTTCATATCAAGCTCTGTTTTACACACTTTCAAAAATGTCTTTTTGTGCATTGCATGGTTTTGCATTGAATCACACTGCATGAGTTTTCATGTTCTATAGTTTTATAAAAAATCAATTAATTTTTTTTAATTATCTCAAACCAAATTTGAACCCAACATCACCTCTCTCATAAAAGAAAAAGAACCAACCAACAGCATACATTTGAACACTGAAAAATAATAATAATACTAATACTAATAATAATATATACAAAGATCAAAACAATCAAACCCTAGAACAGAAACCAAGTGGCTGAGCAATGTCTGTCACTTTTTTGCACTAACTAGACAATGCTCGATAATAGGTGTTTCATGTTTTCCTCAATGTATGACACACTACACACCTTTTGTAAGGCAGTGTAGAGCAGCCTCCTCCATAGGTATGTATGTGTGACAACAAAGTTATCTGTAAAGTGATGGAGCATTTCAAAAAACAAAACACTTGCAAGAGCATGCATTAGATTTTCTGCAATGCTTGCACTTCATGGACAGAAAAATCATTTTTAGCATGTAACTTGCCCTCCAATTACACTACAAAAATTCCACCCAGTTCTTTTATGGACTGTGTTTATGTGTGGATCGGGTCTCCAACCCTCACTGAGTACAAAGAAGTAAAATAGGCTCCTTGGAAAGAGGTACCTTGGCAGCTGAGACACCAATTCCTTTGCAAACGTGAAAATAGAGAATCTTTTTAAAATATTTTGGTATCTTGTATTTTTTAAAGCGGACTGTTTGAAAAAAGAAAAAAACATTATTCTTCCCTGAAATGTTGAACTTGCAATGCAATTAGTGTAGCTTTGAGAAAGAGGTTTTGAGTATAAGCACTTTCTTTACCTCTTTGTGCAAGATAGTTTACTAAGTTAGTTTGAAAATAATTTCAATACATACCATACTATATTGTGGAAAGTGCTGATTAAGTTAAGGATGGATCCGACACCAGAAATTATTTTAAGCCCCCTCCTACCCCCCAAAAGGAACAGGCCAAAGAATGGATCCAACACAGGAATTTTTATATTTTTTGGAATAAAACCAAAACCCATGTTGGCCGAAGTTTTGTTGGGATTTCCCAATTTATCGGACTAGGATATATGCACTTCCTTAGAGCTGCCCACGTGGTCCTGCCCCTTGGCAGCAGTTTGCCGAACAGACAAGACAAAAAATATACTTACAATTAAAAGAATGGATCACCTTTCATTGTTGGCAGCTTTCACCCATTTGGTGATCCTGGGCGCCCTGACTGTGCACATAGTAGCAGGTCAAAAAGCTGCCGTCGAAGTAGTCTATCTATTATCACGTCCCAATTGAAGTACTTAAAACAAAGGCTGAATTTTATTTTTATTTTTTTTTAAAAGCCTAGCATGAACAACTTAATTTTTCACAAGAAGCAAAGACAACAATTGACTGCAGAAGCTCAAAACAACTGAGTATATAGTTTCTATAGTGTAGAAGAGTTATAGAAGAAATGAAGAGAAAAGAGGAACCCAGCAAAGCAAACCGACCATGGAAAAAAAAAAAAAAAAAAAGCCTCTGCAAAATGATGTGTGCCCATGTTCAAATCAACATCCACATCCTTCTGTCGTCAGAAAAAGAGAATGCAATCGAATATGGTATGGGAATGTATACATGCAAAACAGGCAAACCAACAAATGATTGGAATAGGTGCCCATGTCCCAACAATACAAAGAAGAATTAGGATGCGGGAAAGGCCTTTGGGAGTTTCGATCAGGGTGTTCCTGAAATAAGCACCCAGCAGAGCCGTGGTAGAGGGGACGGGGGGTGCTTATTTTTTTGGACCCCCCCCTCCCCCTTGCTTCAAGGGCATTACCAAACTTTAAGCACCAGCAGAGAATTTTTTTTTCTCATGATACCCAAATGAAAAAACAGAGTTGAGATGTGTAAAACAACTAAATACTCGCATCTTTGTTGGGTGAAAACTTCAACTCAATATACTAGAAATTTTGTGCCGGTGCTTTACAACCAACCCTAACATGGAAGGGAAGACGGAGGGTACTCATTGAAGAGTACTTTTTCAATTTATTTGGGGGGAGGGGAGAGAGGGGTTTAGGGCTTTTAGCATTTTGGGTTTGGGGGGTGGGGGGGGGATGTTTGTATTTAAAGGTTCTTAGGCTAACTCACCCAATGGAGCCCCTCACATGTTGGATATTATTGGAGCAATGAGTGCACACACTCCCAAAACAACAACAACAACAAAAGCAAAGTTGGCTTTGCAGACCAGACCACATGTTTTGCAAGGGTACAACGCACACACAATGCACCATTTCTTCTCCCTTGAATCTTGTGCAGGTGCAGCTGCTGTGGAGCAAGCTGTCATATTAGGGCAACATTCTGGCAACAAAGCTTTCTCTTTTGTTGGCCTTGCTTACTAAGGCAAGGATATTATGTTTAGATTCAATGTAGAGTATAGTAGCTTAAGGGATTTTGGCCCCTTAGGTAATAATAGGTCTATTTTTATATGAGGACTTTTGAAAGATGATATTTTGGCTTGTGTTGAAACTTGAGATTAGCTAGAGTTATAATATCATGAAGGATTTTGGTTTCTTTTAGAGGATTTTTTGAAGATAGACATTTTGGCTTGTGTTGAAACTTGAGATTAGCTAGAGTATAATATCTTGAAGGATTTTGATTTCTTTTAGAGGATTTTTTGAAGATTATATTTTTGCATGGTGAAATATTTGAGTTTCCATAATTCTTCTTTTGCATTAAGATACTTTTTAATGTAAATGGCAAGGCCTCGGTGCAACACACCCCTTGTTTACCTTCTTCTACGTATAAGGTTCCATCTCCTAAGTAGGTTAGTGACTATTTTAACTTCATTTAGTTACACCAATTGAAGATAAGGGTGGGCATTGAGGTGGATGATAGGGGTTTGCATCAATTGCAGGGCAGTTTTCATACTAAGAACCGGTGGATAAGTCTGGGTATATGGACCCTTGGCTCGCAGTTCTCAGAAATTCAAAGACTTGGTTTTGAGTTTGGACTCATTCAGTGTGTTTCTCAACAAATTTCAAGGAATTGATGAAACCATTTTTAGAAAAAAAATAGTTTCATATTTAATTTTGTGGGTTATGGATTGGTGACAAAATCACTTAGGGTGCATGTTTAAGGAGGTGTCAAAGAAAAAAAAATGTCAAAAGACGAATGTGAATCTTTTTACAATCAAATTAAGATGAGTCATCTCGCCTATTTTCTAGGGGGCAAAATCCCTTGAAGTTACTATACTGTATAATGATTCTCAACACAATAGTGTTATCTGTAAAGTAAAAAACACAGCACCAGAACCCTGAGTTTGGTCATACACAGGGCGAGACTCCAAAAAAAAACTGCAAAAAAGTACATTAGCATTCAACAGGGGATGAAACTCAGAAAACCATCAATTTTGGTGGTAAACTGAGTTTCATCCTGTCTTTCCTTTTTCCTGAGCGCCTCCACTGCTGCTTCATATATTTTCACTGCTAATATCATCAAAGAACTGCCATAAGAATTTCTAACATACCTCTCATGTTGTGAGGGGTTGCCAAGCCATATATATCCTTGCAAGCATTATTCCCGCATTTTCTATACACTACATGCACCACCACAGATGCAACTGAGCAAACTGCAAACAAGGAGTGTCTAAATGTCTGGAATTTCTCAACTATTGCCTACTTACTAAAGATCACAATTTCTCTAATATTATACACAGATGAAGAAATTTTTTATCATTATATTCTTGACTATTAATTTTCCTTTTTAAGCTTTGAGGAAATTATATATTATGTTTTAGATGTGTTAATTAGTTTTAGGAGAAATGATATACCCACATTGCAGTTTCCATCCAACCAAAATTGGATGATTGTGGGGCTCTACCTAATTGTGGTGGCCACAAAACGGCCTTTCAATTTGTGTGAGGGCTTGTTTTAACCATATTTTAGGTCGTGTATGGGACCTTGGTGGGGACCGACCATCTCCAGAAATAAGGAGAGCCTAGGACAAGGTGGTAGCGAAGCTTGACCCCGCAGTTGGGGAATGTCCCTAATCCCTAGGCCTTTACCCATCACAAGAGTTTCCTAAGCCTAAACATGCAAAGTTTTGTCCTAGCGTATTTGGAGGGCAGCTTATATCCATGCATAATCCTCCTAGAAAAGAGGAGGGATCTTATGCCTACTCCACAAGTAGGTGTAAGATCCTTCCCACAAACAATGGGTCAGACTTGGCAGCTATCACCTTGTCCTAGGCCCCTTATTTTGAAATAACCTCACCGCAGGGCCTTACCCTACACATAATTTAGACTCCATGGGCTTAAAATTTCCAGGTTCCAATTTTTATTTTTATTTTTTAATTTGAAAGAACCTCCCATTCTTGTTTTGTTTGCTAGAATCTTCAGATTATCTGGTGGCTCACCCGGTTCTCCACATTTTAAAACACCCAGTTCCCGATTTTCTCAAAAAAATTCAAAAATAATAATCCTAGGCAAGTCCTGTACCGAACTAGATCTGGTTCTATATACCTGCACATAGCCCAAAACTAGTTTCTTTTAGTTATTAGCACTTCACAACCAATAAAAATTTACAACATGGTTTAGCCATGTATTGACAACATGGCTAAACCAGAAAAATAAAACTAAAAAAAATAAAACTTGCATACTTGGACCATGTTCCCAAAGTAACAAGTACATTCCTAATGCCACCCCCTTGGCCCACTCACCCCACCCCACCCCACCCCACCCCCCAAATTTATTATTAAAATATATATATATATATATATATATACTTGAATTGTTTCTCACACTAACAACAGTTCTCATCGGAGCTACCCCTCACCCAACCCCACTCCCAAATTTTTTATATTAAAAACTATATACCCGAATTGTTTCTCACACTAGCAACCAATTCCAAGCCTCACTTGGTTTAAATTTCTTTTAATGAAGAACCGGATCCTGGCTAAAACCAAGTTTAGGGGTCAATTCCAGGTCCAGAGGTCGGCTCGTCAGCTCTCAATTTCAAATCCAATTCTAAGCCTGGGTTTCGAGGTCAGTTTTTTCTTTTCCAAATTTTGAACCTACGGTCTGAGTACCACCCCAGAATCCAAACTGAAATCACCAGTTCTCACATGCCCAAGTGGAGAACCAAACAACACTCGTAATGACTTCATGCTCTTGAGGGGTTAATCCGTGACAAGATCATGAAGCAAATTTGAATAAATCTTTAAAATGAAACTATGCAAGAAGAAAAAAATTTACCAAGAATTAAGGTTAACCCATGGCAAGGTCATGAAGCAAATTTGAATGAATCTTTAAAATGAAAATATGCAAGAGGGGGGGAAAAAATAAACCAAAAAATTACAAAACATAAGAACCCACTCAAAAGCATAACAATGCCATCATGTTGTGAGGAAAGGAAAATTAGTTGGAACTTATATAGTTCGTAGTCTCCACTACAGAACACTAAAAAAATATCTTCCCTGGTTTTCATGAAGGAAGAAGTGGAAAGTTCCTTTTGAGGTGCTAAAAATTGCTAATGTAAGCTATTACTATTTGAAAGCATAAGCACGAGGATAAAGCATTCATTTGTTGTATTTTTAGAGAAGGAAAGCAGAGCTCCTCCGAAAACATTGGCCTTTTCCCCAACTTATTTTGTGATGCTCTTTTGGCATTTTCCAACTGGTTTTGTGGGTGCTACCGACAAGAGGAAAATGCCAAGTTTCAATGAAAATTTAGTTGTGGTGGTGGCCCTTTCACCTGTTGAAACAGGTACATAACAATTTTTCATTGCCTTTGATTGGTGTGGAAGTGCTCCGAGTCGGCCATTGAGGTATGGAAGAGGAGGCCGGGGGGCATCCCCGAGAGATTGAGTTATGGTTTATTCAGGAACTTGAAGATTGGATTTTGGGTGGCGCGGGTGTCTTGGTCCCGGCACCAAACTTGGCCAATGTTGCAAATGGCAACCGCCATCAATTTAGGGAGAGGAAGGAACGTAGGAAGGGAATTTAACTCAAGTGTATCTTGGTCCCGTATATAGTTAGTTTGTTCGATTGTTTATTGCAAGAAAGTCTTGGTCCCCCCCTAAATGAATAGTTATTTGATTGTTTATTGCAAGAAGCCGCCAAATGTTTTGGCCTATCCGGCGGCACACAAACCACAAGCAAAAAAGAAAAGGATTCGCTTCAAAGTTCAAGTGTCTCTCTAGGCTCCTCAATCTTTGGGAGTTTTCAAACTTATTCTATATCAATATAATTTGTCTATTCTTATGTTGGTACATTGAGGAATATCATACTTTGATGCTCAAATGAATAAATAAACAAAGGGTGTGTCACACTTTCGCCTTGCCATTTACATTGAAATGTATCTTAGGGCAAAAAGAAGAATTATGAAAATTCAAATATTTCACCATGCAAAAATATAATCTTCGAAAAAATCCTCTAAAACAAACCAAAATCCTTCAAGATATCATAACTCTATAACTAATCTCAAGTTTCAACACAAGCCAAAATATCGTCTTTCAAAAATCCTCATATAAAAATAGACCTATTATTACTTAAGGGCCAAAATCCCTTAAGCTACTATACTCTATAACGAATCCAAACACAATATCCTTGCCTTGGTAGGCAAGGCCAATAAATAAATAAATAATGACCCATGTAAACTCGCTACTTGAGATGCTCTCTCCAAAGCATTGTTTATTTAAGGATTTTTTTAAATGTTGCCTAAGTAAGCTAGTGATCATCCATAGGAAGGTGTGGAAAAAATGGCCAAACATCCCTATGAAGATTTCATCAAATCTGGCTATAAACCAAAAATGAAGTAATCAACCTTCTTTATTTATGGCTACACACTAATATATATATATATATATAGATACAAATCTGGCTATTTTTTACTTTTTGTTTCTCACTTCTGGTGATCCTCCAAAATCACTTTATTTTTTAATTTTGAATTTGTAATTTCACTTTGTGGCAAAAGTTTCGCCAATGAAAAAAAAGGCTTCTCCAAAGAGACTCGAACTTAGTGTGTAACGTTTGATTGGATGTGTGAAACCCCTATTTTCTAGGGCAATATTTTTAACATTATATCCTTAGAACCCGAAATGTCCCTTCTTGAAAAGATGAAAGGTCTAATGCCTACCATTTCAAAGTGGGAGGGACCTTATGCCTATAAGTAGGCATAGGTTCCTCTTGCTCTTAAATGGCAAGTGTAAGATCCCTCCTTTTCCTACCCCATATGTTTTAGGCTTATAATCGGGTTCACCTCATGCTTTACATTGGGTGACACATATGATGGATATTGCACAAGTGACGGCTATTCCCAATGTGGGGGCATCTACCTCCTCATCCTAGGCTCCTTATTTTGTAGTTGTGACGGGCCACTCCAAGCTCAACAAATTTGTGCAAGGTATGCATGTTATGGATGTAAGAGAATTCCCTTCTCGTTTGCTTTGAAAGAGTGAGAAAAACTTCCAAAAATTGGATATCTTAATTTCAATTGCTAAGATGCACATTAGGGTACATATGAACTGAACAAAGTCACACAATGTGTGTGTGTGTGTGTGTGTGTATGTGCCTTTCAGTTAAAATGGAGATAGTTTTCTAATTACACCCAAAAAAATCATTTTTCAAAATAAATTTGCAAAAAAAAAAAGGTTAATTAACAAGTAATTACTAACCACTATTATTTTAACATTGTTATTGTTACTAAACATATTCAACAAATTTGGATTTGGAGATCTAGTGCTCTTATACTAAGAGACTCAAGAGCATGTTGGAATTTTTTTTGAAATTCAGCACCTTATTATTTTTATTTATGAGGTTTATATGAGGGACCCATATGTGCCAAAGGAGATTTTCTTATGGTTTTAATTGTATTAATTTCCAAGACATGGCAGAAACAGCGATTTTCTATGTTGTCTTTAAAACCAAGGACTTGGGAAGATTTTTGGATAAAACTGTTTTTTCTGGTGTAATAATTTTGCTAATTCTTGGGAAATATTTACCAATGTTTTTAATCAAAAAATTGAAAAAAAGGGAAGAAAAAAGAAAAAGAAAAAACCTTAGGCATTGTGGAGAGGAATTCATAAACCAAATGCTAAAATTTATTAAATATGGTCTAGTGGGCACACTTCCACATCCAGATTTAGTTGGTGATTTGGTATATACACCCTTTGTCCTACATGGAAACCAGAATTGCTTTAGTCAGTTGATTCTCAAGCAATTTCGTTCTACCTTAGAGCATCTCCACCGGTGCTCAGTTTAGCTGTGCTTTTTTGGCAACCCCACCAATAAAACTGTAACTAGAACTGCAAATACTTGGGAACTACTAATAGCAAACCACCTGGACCAATCGTTATGATCGACCAATCAGAAATACTGAGCCGCAACCAGGTCCAATTTATTACACTCTTTTTTGAAGGTGCACAACTTTGTTGCGCCTTTTACCAGCCACGGCAAGCTGCACGAATTTGGTGCAGAAAAACCAATTTCCTGGGCTAAACCAGCACACTATGACTTTTTCACAATAAATTTTACTGTCTGGAGTCAAATACTGAGCACCAGTGGAAATGCTCTTAGGTTGTTGCTACTCCACCAAACTCATGTTATAACTCTAGCATTGTGCGGTTCTTTGATTTTTGTCATAACCTTGAGCTTTGGGCTTCCGAAAATGTTCAAAATCAAAGAACCCCGAGCAGGTTTTAGGGTTTCCTTTTTAGAACCAGAAATAAAATAACTGCCAATTCCTTGTTTTTGGAAATTTTTAAGGAACTGGCAAAGGATCGGTGGTTCAGGGTAGGTTCTTTGTCTGGTTATTTGATTTTTTAGTTCAATCACAATTCAGGTTCAAAACTCAGCAAGGGTCCATTTATACCTGACCTGTACCCGCCGGGTCTTTCTTACCAAATATTCATTGCATTAGTGCATGACCTTGGAAATTGTACATAAAAATGTTTTGAGATCAAATGCCCACATACTGCTTAGTACAGGGGCCAGCATCAACACACGTATATTTAATAATTAATTAATTTTCAAGATTGCATCTTAACAAGTTGAATATTCTTTGCATTCCTTCACCCAAAAAGCATTTTTTCATAAAAATTCAACATTTCTACAAATATTAAAAATTAGTGTCAACAATAGCCAACCAATGTGTTTAACGCATTCAATTTTAAAAGGTAAATTACAAATGGCATGTCAAGTTTTTGCTACATAATATCCCCCAAAAAAACATTTTAAGATTGATTTTGTGATTGGGACCCAAATCAATGTGAATAGAGTTTTAATTTTTTTTTATGAGTTTGAAGAGTTTATTTGCATTGTGTGTCTTTGGAGTTTTACCTTTAATATTACATGAGCATTCTAGGAAGGTGAAATGAAGTGTACTTGACATCAAATTTTTAACTTTTTTTATGTTTTAGGCTTGGATTCCTACAAGTTTTACAAGTGAGTTTGATTTTGTAACACCACATATACGTGTGCATGTTTTTTTGTGTGTGATGTTACTAATTTCAACAATGTTGGTCATCAATTTAGTTGTTTCGCAACTAGTAATCTAACAACATTGTTTTTTCTAAATTTTTTATGTTTGTTATGACATTCAATATAATGTTGTCAATGAAAAAGAAAAATAATAAACTAATTACAATATTCCATCTATCTCCATTACAACATGACAAACATTATGGTGACTTAATGTTTACATTCTCAATTGCACAAATAAGCATTGAAGCAAATATCAACATATATTTTAGTCAAGTTGAATACAAGTTATAGCAAAATCCCAATCTCTATATGGGTCCATTCACAATTGGGGTATCAAAAAGGAGTGTTTAAAATGTTAAAAGATTGGAAAGGACATCTTTGAGATTTTTTTATATTTGTATTATTATAATTATATTGGATTTTCTTAAACCAATAGACAAAATGGTGTCACGTTAAATTAAATGAAATGTTCAAAAAATGTTTGGACATTATATAAATGTGTTTTTGAATCCTTTAAGCTAAATATATCATGTCTAAATTGCACCTCTTTACAAAATGAATTTTTTTAATGCATTAAAAAATAAAATTAATGTCAATTTTTTAGTGGATAAATAATGTTTACATTTATGTTTGGCCATGTTCATTGCATGCATTTGATTATATTATAAACCATATGAAATTCAATCTTTGGGGTTGCAAGGAAAAGGACTACATTTTTCAAGCAATTTTAGCTGATTTTTTATATTCACCAAGCTTAAGATTTATAACTTGAAATGTGAGTCACATGTGCAAGAAATAATCATTGCAAAAAGCATGTGAAATTGTTCATAAAAGTTTGTTCAAACATTTTTTACATTTTTGGGTTTTTACCAATGTGCACACCAATGTACACATTAAAAAAATCATCACCATCACAAGAATTATCTTAGTTTAGTCTCAAACTTTTTCACTTAAATTTATCTTGTGTAGTTCTTATTTGTAGAAACTAGTGTTAAGAAAATGTTGATATCTTTTTTTCTTTTTTTAATCCTAATCATAAATGAACCCATTTTAGTTTATGAACTCGGTGTGGATAAGATCCTTTTAAATTCTCTCATGAATTGCCATGCTCTTTTGTGAGCATCATAGACACATAGTTGAACATGTTCAACCTAAAATATTCCCATATTATTCCATAAATTTGTTTAATGAATACCCCAACATTCATGTCTCCAGAAACTAAAGTTCTTGACAAGTGGCTACACTACCAAATAATTACAATAGATTGCCCATGAAGTCCATCCAACAATTTTCACTCATAGTTCCTATAGATACAAATATACACTCCAAGTCCTAATAGAATGCCTAACAAGCCATACAATCCTCACAAGATGAACTTATTCCTAGGCATAGTCATTCCTAAAATTATGATGCCTCTATAGACCAACTTGATAATCCCCTATGCTTTTCATAATTTCCACACCTCATCCCTATTGTATGTTTACACGAACATCCATGATCTTTTGTCATCAAACTTGGAGTAGTAAAAATTTCAAAAAAATTGACAAAAAACTAAGAACATAGTCTAAAGAACTAATCTAAAAAAAACACTATTCAAAAGCATCTAACCTCCAATTTCTCCAATTCCTTTTAGATTGATCCATCAATGGCCACTTGTTTTGGCATTTTCTTCACTTTTCATCATCACCAACAAATTCATCCCATTAGGTCTTCATCCAAAAAGTTGCCCCCATACACACAAGATATAATCTGATGACGCAATGTTTTCATGATTTATTAACAAATGTTAAGGAAGTAACTTGCAAAGTTGAAAACATAATAATGGTGTTTCTTAAGTTTTTTTAATTAACTAAGCATTCAAAACATTTAAACAAATTTTGAATAGGATTGAATGTTTAGTATTGAGAAAGCATGGATTTGAGAAACAATTTTATGTTGTTAATATTATCATTTAAGGAAATAATTCAATATGTACACTTAATTGGACCAATGAATTTCAAGAAAATTAATGATGTTTAGTTACATTTCAATCACATTCACATCAAGTACAAACAATGCCACATCAAGCTAGAGGATTTTGCTTCATTCACACTTTAGAAAATCAAAATTTAATGTATATTTTTAAAAACCATTGCCACAAAATAAGTCCAAATAAATTTTAGGGTTTATATTAGTTTGATATATAATTTATCATCATTATTATTGTTATTTATCATCATTATTGTGGAAGGGCTTAGATATGTAAGATTTTCATGTTATATAAGACAAACGTAACCAAATTTTATGAAAATTTCGAAAATATGCAGCTCACTTTGGTCTTTGTTAAATAGATTTTTAATCCAAAATTAATTTCTATGTTCAAAATTGTTTTACAAATAATTGGTCAATTTGTATTTGCAATAACATTTCCATTGACTTATTTATACTATTTGGATTTTTAAAGACAATAGTTCACACTTAGCCAAATTTAACCGCATTTAAACATTTTAGAGGTTTTCCATTGCCCATGCATTCCAATGCAAGTGTGAAGTAAATTATCTCGTTACCTATAAATAAATTATTGAAAAGCTTTAGCTTTACCAAACCTTAATTTTAGAATGACATAGTCATACATAAACTACATCAATTGATTTAGTTTTCAACCAATTCCATACACCTTTTGTATTTTCATGTAATTTTTTGTTAACAACATGGCATAGCCTTGATCATGTCACATTATTTTGGAAAGTTTAAAATTTCTGAAATTTTCATTTCATTTGAAACATTAATGTATTAAACCATATTTCACATGCACAAGCTGGTCAAATAGATTGTAGTTTATTTCATTTTTATTTTATCATGTTAACCCTAAACCCTACTCATTTTTCTAATTGATGTACATATAGGATTAAAGATTTATTGTCATTAAGAATCACATTTTGTCCATGGACAATAGTGCGGATTGGCTTGTTGTGCACCAACAAATTGGGCATCAATTCTTATCATAATCCAACAAAAAAATTGGGAAAATCTTGTTTTCAGAGTGTAAATTCAACTAATTGTGCTAATTTTGTGGATTTTTCCTTTTTTTAATATCAATATAATTTTTTTAATATTTTTTAAATTTGTGAAAAAGAAAAAGAAATGTAATCACAACCCCCAATTAATTAAACCCCAAGGTTATAAATTTTAATTTTAAGATATATTTTCAAAAAGTTGTTTATAAGACAACTCAAGCACTACAATTATTTATTAAACCAAGCAAACCCTAATGGGAATAATTCTACACACATACATACATACATGAGAGTAAGAACAAGATGAGCGCAAGAGTGAATTTTGGATTTTAATGTTTTATTGGAAGCTTTACGAAAATTGTAATTTAAAAAAGGAAAAAAGAATGAAATTTGATTTTGATCTGCAACCCAAAAGGATGTACATAAATGGCTAAAAGAAAAAAGAAAAAAAGGTTTAAATGTAACAGAAAATGATAAAGCATTATAGAGGCCATTAATTGATTAAAATCCTAATTTTAATCTGAAACTGAAAGCTTTGTATAAGAACGAACTACCCAAAAAGAGAATTTAATGTGTTTTTTTTCAATTCTCTGATGTAGTCACACTGGCAATCATCCACAAGAGAAATTAGCCGAATTTTGGCTATAGGTCAGAGAGGAAAGTGGAATTTTTAAAAAAATCCTGCTATATTTTGGCAATGTGCTGGAACCTATTGTCTAAATATGACAATTTCAGATTTTATTTCCTTGGAATATGAAAAAAAAATTGATCAATTATTTTTCACAAAAATTCTTTTTACAATTCACACTTCCCCAATGGTAGTACCAATTTAAGACTATGTGGATGGATGACATCAACTGCTCTGATTAATCTAACAATATGGATGAATTGATGGCATTATGAACTGAACTTAAGCACATGAAACAAATTCATGGCATGGATGAAAATGGGACACCTTGACAGAAATTCACGGCATGGATGAAAATTGGACACCTCGACAGAAATAGCCCACATCAATGAAATTGAAGATATGGATTCCATCTGTATCAAAGTCTTCAAATGGATGTAACTCATCAACATGATGCAACCTGACCACATATATCAGTCATGCTTAGAGCATATAGATGAATTTGATGACATGGATGAACTTGATGGTTACGATGAACAAGATTCCAGCACATGAACTTAAAAGGGACCCATGTCATTAAAGTGATGAAACGAGAATATATGGATGAAAGTCATGGATTTCACACAATTAACACCAATAAAACTCACATATAATAATAATCCTTGGAAACCCGAGTAGCCAAAAACCATCTCCAAAAATTGCAGAAAACACTCAATTATAATTTGAAGGTAAAATTGATGTTTTTCTTTTTTCAAATTTGTGAGGTACGTGGGTTGGCAAGCATCTACAAGAGGACTTAACCAAATTCAGCTAAATCTTAGAGAGGAAAGCAGAAAAGTTGAAGTATCATGCTATATTCTGGCAACATGCACACTGTATTGTCTAAATATGGCAACTTGAAAAAAAAAAACTTCCTCAAAATGTGATTACATTGCACCATTTTTTTCTGAAGAAGTGTTTGTAGTTGTGATAATGGGATTGCTTTTGTTGCCAGGTTGCAAAACTTCACTCACAAAAGTGCGAGATCATCATCACCTTCATCACAAGTAGCTGTGCTGAGCCGCCACGACTATCCATTGTCGACCTTCATAACCTCTCCATTGACAGTGTAGATAAGGACATAATGCTCTGCCCAAAATCTCAGGAAAACCATTATACAAAATCTTCATCCTGAGCTTCTGTCACATTTCCAGAAGTAACCAGAAGACTCAATCATTACATTAGCTAGCACTCAAGTCACATAGCTAAAGCCAAAATTAGCTAACATCAATTGTATCCTAATTCCAGCTGCAATAAGCTTCTGAAGGTAAACTTCATTTCATTTTAGCTTGTCCCTGTACAAGTAAAGCATCTAAGACTAAGGCATTAAGAGGAGAGCCTACATTGATGGTAACAGTTGGCACCTCCTGCACCCTGAACATATCCTTCTGGCACACCACTGGTGACTAATTGAATGCAAACCATCGTGTACACAGTGCACTCTCCTCAAAGGCCTCTTGGAACAAGGATATGAAACTTGATTTACCCATCACCTTGGGAAACCCAATAGGCAAACAATCAACAAAGACACGTAACAAACAAGAAGCATCCCTGAATTCAGCAATGATTCCAATTAAGTCACAGAAACTAGTTCTAAATGGATACGACTAAATTGAAAGCCATCAATTCGGCATTCCTACTCCAAAGTCAATTAGGCCCAATGGCACAGGGCCTCTGAGTTTATCAATCTATCAACTCCAATCAACACAGACAAAATGCCAACATGTGAGTGATGGTTAAGACTCACTCCAAGTTCCATTTGCTGACATCATCAAGAGATTCTTTCAGGTGACCTTGGCCTTGTTTCATAGGCCAGTCCCAATGATTTATCAAGAGTCTTATCTTGGCTTTCAACAGAAGATTTCCGTTCAGCACCTTTTCCATCTGAATTGTGGTGCCGTTGGTGGCGGTGATGATGGTGATGATGACCTGACCGGCTATGGGGCTTATCTTTTTCTTTCTTGTGCTTCCTGCTCCGACTTCGACCCTTATCAGAGCTCTGAAAGCTTTCACTGCTGCTCCCATGCTCCTCCTTACGCCACATTGAGAGCTTCAATGGGTGGTGATCCTCTTCAGTGTCAGAACCTGACCCTGATGCATGAACCAATCTTACATGTGTGAGGAAAACAAGGTAACATGCATGGGCACAATCATTAAGAACTGGATACATGGTTCCAAACCTCAAATCAACCTTCCTTGAAAGTAAACTTATTCTGACTGGTAGAATGACAGCATAGAGTCACCAACATTCAGCTGCAGCCATTCTGTGGTGGCTAGGTTCACACATTCAGACTCACAGACCTACAAAATTAATTGCTTGCCAAAAATCTGACCAAAGCTAGCATAAATCTAACAGAAGGATATAAAACCTAAACCTCAAGCTAGTCTGCATGCTGTTGTACAGAGCCTCCCTCTGGCTTCAGAAACACTCAGGCTTCCAAAAGTCTGGTCAATAAACCAAATAACTCTCATGAGAATCAAGAAATCTCCACAGAGAGCCAGGACAAGGTGAAAAAAAATTTCTTTGATGTCAAAGAAAAACTCCCAGATATGGACTGAAGATCTGGGAAGAAGAAAAATGCAGAAGGGTAGAACTTGAATGAACAACAACAAAACTAGCAGTATGAACAAATGTAAGTGTCTATCACTTGTCAATAAACCAAAGGCTATAACCCAAACAAAAATGCTCCTCTAACATCTAGACTTACAATTCATCTCAATGGCCCTTAATTGTATAACAGGCAAAGAGTCAGGGGACTTAAATAGGGTATGTAGTTCCTGGCTGATCAAGTACTCCTGTGCCAAAGATCAACATGACAAACTAGTCTGCTGAAGATGTTGGACATCAAAATGTTCTAATAGAGCCTAAGACATAACTTGCAACCATGGGACTTCACTTCAGAATCTTAACAACTAATGTGACACAGGATTAAACCCTACTCCAAGTTTGTTACTGACAGCTGAATAGAGAGGGATGTAGTGAGAGGAGAAACAGACCCGAATGATCTCTATGATGCTTGCGGCCTCCTTTTTGATGTAATTGTCTTCTTTGGTTCTCACCAGAGCCACTTTCATCACTATCTTCACTTGAAGAGTCAAAATCATGGTGGTTGTGCTTCTTGGCATGCTTGCTGCTACTGTGTTTGTGCTTCCGATGTTTCTTCCTCTTCTTCCTCTCCTCACTGTCATTACTGTCAGCATCTGATTCAGAGCTCCTCTCTTTTCTAGCCCTTTTGTGAGGTTTCAACTCATCACGCTCCTTGCTTTTGGAGTCTGATTTTGCCTTTGATGCCATTTCCAGTCGCTGCTCCCACTTTAAGGGGGCCTCCTTCTTCTCAAGTGCCTTCTGCTTCTTTGCCTCAACCAGCTTGAGAAACTGTTTTTGACTCTCCATGGGTCCAACACTGTAACACGCTGTTCTGACCACACCAGTGCTATACCTGTAGCATTGGTTGAAGGAACAGATGCCGGAGAGTGCATCTCACATAGGAAAAACACCATGTTAGCAGGTTGCCCTCATGCAGACCTTATTACACAAGCTTTTAGCATTCTATCCCAAGAAAGAAAAAGAAAACACCATTCCAATCCTACATATATTACAAACATAGTTTGAAAACGTCCATTACAATCCTAGTTTGAAACTAGCCATGCTCAACATTTGGGAAATTATCACACGAAGATCTCAAATACTGGTACTGGCGAGCTCATTCTAAGCCTAAAACCAGCATCAACATCAGAAACTTTTTGGTTGAAGCTCAAAGCTGAAAGACTGCATCTGGACAGCAACAAAAGACTGATACTGGGGAGCTCATCCTAACCCTAAAACGAGTCAGCAACATTGAGAATTTTTGGTTAAAGCTCAAAGCTAAAAGACTGTATCTGGACAGTAACAAAAAACTGATGCTGGCAAGCTCATCCTAACCATAAAACCAGCAACAACGGTGAAAAATTTTGGTTGAATTTCAAAGCTAAAAGACTACATCTGGATAGCAACAAAACAACTGATACAGATGAGCTCATCCTAACCCTAAAACCAGCTATCAACAGGAAAATCGAAGCTCAAACCTGAAAGACTACATCTGGACAGCAGCAATAGCATCAGGAAAGTGCCACAAAAGGCTGGAATAATCTCATGACCACAAGAAGCTGTAAAAGAAAACCCTAAACATTTCCATGATTGTACCAATAATTTACCAAGAGGGCAAGAGAAGGGGGGAAAAAATACGAGCCCTAGCAGACTCTCCATACACTCCTAATCAGCTCCTCCCAAGTTCCGAAATAATTTTTCAAGCAAAGTAAAAAAATCCCTACCGACAGTTTTGAAAGCTTTTCTGTGCTGACTCCTGATGGAGAAACAAAAGATTTCCTAGGTGATAATGCAACAAAACTATGAAACCCTAAAACTAGAAAAACCGCACAAAACAAAAGCACAGATCGATGGGGTGTAGTGTCCTTACCTTATACAACTGAGAAGAAATCTTCGAAATGTTAATGAATAAAAAAATTCCTCCAAACTTCACTTGATAGAAAAAAGAAACACTTCCTCTCGTTGTTGTCTTCGCCTTTGAGAAGAACCAGAATCCCAAGCAAAACCAAAAACCCCTCTCTGCTGAGAAAAAAAAAAACAACACCAAAGAAAGAAAAAAATGGTGAAGATTGTAAAGCAAAAAAAAAGACGGCAAGATCAGTACAGCGATCAGAAGAGAAGAAGCAGCGATGCGAAGTAGACACGCGAGGGAAGAGAGAGCGCGACGAGAGAGAGAACACACGCTGCGACGACGACGAAGGAGCAGCGGTGAAGAGAACACGCACGAGGGTCGAAAGGGGGGGCAGATCGGGCAGATCTAGTTTTTATCATGGGCAGGTCTATGTGACCTCGCGTTTTGGCCACCTACCTAGGTTCTCCACGCGTCCGTCTCTTACTCGCTGTTTGTCACGTACATTTTTAGCCTTTTTTGGCCTTTTCTTTTTTCTTTTTTTTCTTTTTCTTTTTATATTTTTCAGTTATTATTATTACTATTTTGAGGTGGCTCTGTTTCAGGTTCTTTTTTCTTTTTTCTTTTTTCTTTTTCAAATTTTGTGAAATCGAAATATGGCGAATTTATCCAAAAACAGTAGCAGAATTATTAGAAATTTAAAAAAAATTAAAAATTATTTTCCAATCAAATTCCCAAGTTTTTGGGTTGAAAAATGACAAAATTTGTTGAAAAAACAAATCAAGGATTTATTTGATTAAAAAAATCTTACAATTTTGGTCACTGC
>Ga0209611_10004673_pt1 | contig 23314 bp, 10 predicted proteins | sample S1TSphgellanicum_3_FD_187693 | JGI IMG/M metagenome (GOLD analysis project Ga0209611, IMG submission 187693) | Host-associated microbial communities from peat moss isolated from Minnesota, USA - S1T2_Fc - Sphagnum magellanicum MG (SPAdes) (version 2) | ecosystem: Host-associated > Plants > Peat... | reverse complement strand
ATTGGCAGGATATTCGTTTTTTTTCTGGATTAAGGAAACTAGACTAAATTTTTTTAGGAATTTTAATTATGGGAATAAAATAAAATAAAATAAAATAATGAAATTAGTTCTAGTTTTTTTTTTTTTTGAAATTCACTAAATTCACTTTCCTTTCTTTCTTTCTTTCTTTCATTCTTTCAGAAACTTAATATTGAAATAACCAAGAATTTTGTAGCATCATGGATTAAAGTCAATATTTCTAGATGAAAAAAAAAAATCTCAATACATAGTAACTTGATTGCCCGTATAGTATAATACCCATGTTGATTTTATTTTTATTTTTTTTTCTTTTAAGCAAATGGTGGAAACAAATGATTTCATAATCCACATATTTCAAAGATTTAATTAGTTCATTGCTTATGAATCTCATTCTTTTAAGCAAATGGTGGAAACAAATGATTTCATAATCCACATATTTCAAAGATTTAATTAGTTCATTGCTTATGAATCTCATTCTTTTAAGCAAATGGTGGAGAGGCAAATGATTTCATAATCCACATATTTCAAAGATTTAACATATTCCATTGCTTATGAATTTCATTCTTTTAAGCAAATGGTGGAGACAAATGATTTCATAATCCACATATTTCAAAGATTTCACTTATTCCATTGCTTATGAATTTCTTTTCTTTTTCTTTTTTTTTTTTGGCACATTTTTGGTTCCATTGAGATTTTCAATCTTATGTAAAGAAAAACAAATGGTTATGTATAAAATCAATGACACATTGATCTAAAGTGCAATTATTTTTGAAACTAAGTTAAATTAAATTAAATTAAATTTTCATACCTATGTTTATCGGCATGAGGGTCATAGTTGAAGTTGAATGATGTATATTTGATTGGTGTCGATTACATATTGATTAACTCACAATTCGAAATTTAGTTTTTGGTTCCACATATAATTAATTAATTTGGGGGATAGGTTATGGTACAATAAACAAATTATTAGAAAGGGGGAACATCACGAATATTGCTAGGATTTTATCAAAATTTTAAACCAAATAATGTGCAAATTGAATGGAATAGAAAGGAAGGGATTTTTCATTTAGCTAATGTCAGATATATAGCAATTAATCGTGTAATATTCATTAGATACAATATGTAAATCAATTCATAGAAAATGTTTGGATTCAAATGGTTTGAAATTAATTGGACAACGTTATAAATAGTTTAATGAACTAAATGAAACTCAAAAGTTAAAATTCATCACATAACATTCACATGAATTATTCATTACAAACCAACAATACATTCTCCTGCAATTAGTTTCATCATAAAATATTCTTTTAAATATTTGAAACATTTTTTTGTGAAAATATGAAATTAAGGTGTAGAAAATCATCATAATTATTGCATGTTGTGATTTAAATAATTTCACTACTCATATGAAAATACTTTTGTAAAACATGAAAAATATTCAAGTTTTTAAAAATGAATTGATTTTTTGAAAATATATATTCATTTCATTAATGCAAAAACTAACCCTAAACCTTTGATTTCATCCAAGTTTCCAATTATGTTCTGTGTGAGTTTTTTAATACAACTAACAAGATTTTAATAATGAATGTTACATGTGACTAAGAAGTAATTGCATTCAATGGTTGTAATTACATTCAAGAATTATAATGCTAGTCATGTGTAGTTGTTACTTTTTGGGGCTTCAATGAATTAAAACCCATCAAATACACCATTTTGGACTAATGTTGGCTATACAAGATTTTTTTTGTCATTTAATATCCTTATCCCCAAATAAATATAGTTAATCAATTTAATGACCAATATTTTATTTATTATTTACTATTTTTTTCTAGGTAGTTGCATACTACATTGAACAAAATGGAACGTCCCAATGATAAGTTTTTAGTTAATTTTGCATAGAATTTTACCATTTTATTGGATATCATGAAAAGGGACTCATTTATGTGAAACAACAATATGAATTTTTTAATAATGAAAAAAATAAACAAAGTAATGAGTGGTCAATCATAAATGAACTTTAATGAAGACTATGCTAGTCATCTAAATTTGAATATGAACTTTTATCTCACAATGTGTTTATGTAATATTATTGAAACTTCGGGACATAACACTTTGAAAATTGATAACATTGAAAGTAAAAAAATCAAGTATGGAAATATCTTATTTGTGAAGATATCAGATAGTATTCCATTTAGAAAAGTTCAAAATGGCAAAATGTTTTTCTATATTAAAATTGATGTTTTTCAAAAATAATTTTTAATATAAAAAGGTGTTTGAGAAGGAATTTAAAATGGTGGCCCAAATTTGGATTTTAAAAATTTGTTAAATTTAAGATCATTTGAATTTGAGGGTCAAATCAATTCATTTTAAATACAAACAAAAGGGGCTTTCAGAAAAGGGACTTCAGTCCACCACTTTTGGTCCAACCTTATGTACTTTTACCATACAACACATTGTGTCCTTTTCAATTCAACCCAAAAATGACTATTGTATTTTTTATTACATTTATAACTACTTAATTGCATAAAATATTAAGTAATGGCAAGGACATCAATATGCTATGTGGCATCATGGTTTTGCAACTATAGCAATATGACAACTTGGTAGTTTTTGGAGTAAAATATCTCATTATTCTTCAATTTGTGTTAATATATATTTATGATTTGGAATTAATTAGTTGAAAGTACCATTGAACTTTGGGACTAACAATGACTCAATCTCCCATGGTGATGACATGGCATGTCATGTGGCAATAAAGTGTTGTGGTTATGGTAAACATCATAGTTCATGTAATAAACCACAATACATGCAACTATTAGATGAATGTTGCAAAGTCCCTAGAAATCAAATAATATATTAATACTTAACATAACAAAAATTTACAAAACCAAAAGATGTGTTGTTGTGCCCAATATAATCAAAACTAATGGCAACAACTAATCCCCATTACATAACCAATAGTGAATGTTCTACATTTACAAATGAAAAAATAAAAACTTGACACATGGGTGCAACAAATAGAATACATGATTATTAAATTTTAATGTTGCAATTACAAGCCCTTTGTAATCAAATAATCAATTAACACATGGCATCAAAAAAAAAAAAGTTACAAAACCCAAAGATGTGTTGTTATATGACCAATATGATCATCATACGTGGCAACAACAACAAATCCCCATTATGCGACTAACAATGAATGTTTGCATCTCCAAATGAAAAAATATCAAATAGAACTTTGACACATGGGTGCAACAAAACACAATAAATGATACTATTAAATGAACATTGCAACTATTGGTCATTCATTATCTAATGGTAAACTCACACACGGCATCATAGATATCACAAATGGAAACCTAACCTAGGTAAGCTTTTAAATAACCTAAGCAATCCTTATATAACCTAACCTAAATAACACTAAGTAGACCCCTAGGTGGATTTTTACATAGCCTAAAAGTAGCCTTTAGCCCTTAACCCCTAAGTAAATGCTTACATAATCTAAGTAGCCTAAGGTAGGTTGAGTAAGTCACTTAAATAGATTAGAAAAAATGTTTATGAAAATGTGATTACATTTTTAATGTTACATATAAATTTTGATGAAATGGTAAGGATTGTTTATGAATATGGAGGTGAAATGTTCAAATCTTTACTTTTACAAATTACTTACCTTAATTTAGGTTAGTAATTTATGTGGCTAATATCAGCTAAGGTGTATAAATTATGCCACTTAGACTTCCTACCTAACCCATGTTTCTAACTTAGGCAATCTAAACTAAATAAGTTAAATTGTCTAACATACGTGGTCTAACCTTTAGGTTACCTAATTTAAATGGTATAACCGACCTAGCCTAAGTAGCATAAATTAGTTTACTTAAGTTAGGTTTTGACATGTAATCATATATGTCATGTTTTACAATAGTGAATTGACCCAAACATCTACATATTTATCAACCCTGAACAACTAATAAAACTTTGACAAATGGATTTTACACCCAATTCACTATTGGTCATCTGTGATTCATGGTGGAACATATGTGAATGGTTTTGTGACACATTTTACTTTTACAAGAAAACATTTTTTATAACACCTAATCAAATAAAAATTATTAGGTTGACATGGCATTCACATCATTTTACACTTTACACATCATACCATGGAAATTTATGACGTGGAATTTTAATATTATCACAAAATAAGAAAAGACTAATTGATAATATGATTGGCCTTTGCAACTAGATGCCATGTCTTTGGCATGTAATCCATGGTAAGAAATTAACGCATTACATTCATTTGATATACAAATAAATAGGTTATTTATGGATGTGAAAATGAATGATAACATTTATTTAAATTGTACAACATTTGACTTCACACCAAAAAGAAAACAAAAATATGTATAAATATAACATGTTACAAAAATGTATGGGAATCCAAAACTAATGATCCATCAATGTACAAATATTGATGGTACAAGTTACTTCTCTAATTTAGAATGAGAGTTTACTTTTTACAACCATTTTCCTCATCATTAATGTTATGTGCTTAAAGGTATTACATAGTTGCAGATCAAGTGACCTTTAGTGGATGTTGATTTGTGCAAAGTTGGCAACCCATCAACTATTCATGCAAACCACCTTTGTCACAAACTTATCTTTTGTGGTGGCACACAACTTGCCCCATGTAAACAAAGATCAATTGTTATAAAGATGTGTTCAAAGACCTAAAACTTTAAAAATATGAAAAAAAAAATTTGTAAACTTTCATGGCCACGAATATTTTTGTTATGACCACGTCCATCATCTCAAACCACATCACATTTAATGGTTCATGCTTCCAATTCACCAAGGGTCCCATGTTTAACACAACCTTGTACACATCAAGGTCATCATCTTTCTCCATCTTGCAAAAGATTACTTACATGCATGGAATTTACCCCATGTAAAAATGCCAAGGATTAGCAATAAAAATATAAGGGAAAAAAACTAACTATATATATATATATATATAAGATGAAGAAGGTGAAAAAGAAGAATACGAGTTTGTGGAAAAAAAAGAAAAAAAGAAGTAAACAAAAATCAATAGAAAAAGAAGGTATTGTCCACTTGGGTCCATGCCTCATTGTAAACAATCCAAAAAAACAAAGATAGAATAAAGATGAAAAACAAACATGGAAAAAAATAAAGGTAAAGATAGGAAAGTAACGCCTCCCCTCAACCCTGCAAACAAAAAGAGAAAAAAAAAAAAAAACTTTGAACTCCAACAAACAAAAAAAGACAAAGCAAAAAAGGGGGAGTTCATCCCCTTGACTTCTTACAAATTGAAAAAGAAGTACAAGAGAGAAGCAAAGAAAAGGCAATACCTTCATTCAACCCCCTAGGTCCTTATAAAAAAAAAGATTGATCTAGAAACGCAAATAAAAGAGACAACAACAATGACCCTTGGCCTATAACTTTTGACAAAGAAAAAAAGGAAAACAAAAGAAAACAAATAAAAATAAAAATAAAAATAAAAAGACTAAGGTTTTTTGCTTAAAGCTTAAAGTGAAGTAGAGGAAATTGGAATGAACTTGAAACATGTGTCTAAAAAACTTCAAGTTTAACATCAAGTCAAGTTGGACAAATGGAGGCAAGGCAATAAACAAATAGGGGCAGGAAATGTGGTGGGCTAGCTACCGTTGCAAGGAGATTGCAACGGTAGGTATGAGGTTACTAGGAGTAGGTAGTATTTGAAAGATATGTAGGACAAACCATGGAGAATCTAATCTGATGAGAGTTGAGGTTCATCCCACTCACCTCCAAAATGGGAAGTTTTGGATGTGCGTTAATGAGTCACATGGACCAATTTTTGGAAGATTTTTCAAGTGTGCAAGTTTTTATTCCTTTTTCTTTTTTGGTTTGGGCATGTAGTTGATACAAGTGGCCATTTTTTATTGGTTATATATTTTTAATAATAATAAACTTTTGGCCATTCATAAATAAATTGAATTGGATCTAGTTTGTAAATGGACATGTTTAGCATTTGATTTTGAAATAACTCAAAACTAGAAGTTTATAAATGTAAAGAATTAAGAATAAAACCAAACATGAGGCTCTCTCAAATTTAAAATAGTCTAAAAAACCAAAACTAAAGGTTTTCAAATTAGAAAAATGTTGGAATAGATATCACATGTTTTCTTCAAAACTAGAAGTAGACAACACTAATTTGTAGCAATATTGTGGGAGAATTTTAATTTTGTAATAACCTTCAATTCCAATTATTTGAAAGTTTAACATAAAAAGCCATTAGTTTCAATTTTTTGTAGATAAATAGAACATCTAGAGTTTAGTTATTTCAAAAACTCAAAGAACCATGGATTTAAAGGTGGTTCTTTCATATTTTAAAAAATAATTAAGAACGACAATTATATGTTAAAGTCGTTTTATGGCTTTTTCATTTGACAACAATTATGTGATCAAAGAAGCCCATTCATAATTAATAAAGGTTTGGTGTCACTTATGATACCCACACAACATTAGTATATACCTAATATGTACATGAAGCAAGCTACACACATTTAATAATTGTATTAATATGGATGAACTAATGATGGAATCATTATGGATGATGCATTTTACTTACATGAATTCAAATTTTCAACATTCAAAGAATTACAATATTAGTAAAGATGACTTTATTGTAGGAATATTGTGATAGATGTGATAGATTTTACTTACTAAAATACAAAGCTTAAACACAATGTGTAAGTATGTACAATGAATAAGGTAAAATATTTTCAATTATTGTCCTATGAATAAGGATGATTTGATGATGAAAATTGTGATGGATTTGGTGAATTCTTGAATTTTTCTTACTTGAGTTCAAAGTTTGAACACCATGTACATGTTCTAAAGTTTTATGTGCATCAAAATATAATGAAATGACATTCGAAAATGAAACAAAAAAGTCTAATACCAAATGCAAGGGGTTAGGAGAAGGATGATAGACACCATTTGACTGTTCTTGGTGCATTTTGTACCTTGGCTCAATGTAGCATCTAAGTAACAATATTGTGAGATTTTCTTAATAATCTTTGTTGATGTTGAACCAATCCAACAAAAAAATGATGTTTTCATTAAAATTAATTATTGTAAATGAATCATCTTACTAATTCATGTGGTTGGTTGGGGAGGGGAAATGGGATCATGTGTTGTTCATTCATCCTCCAATAACAAGTAATTCATTTGTTGCCATAATATTAGATTGGTTCTTGTTAAGGCAATAGTGGTAGATAATGAGAGAAGGTCATACATGGCATGTTAAACATGTTGCATGGGAAAAGGACCAAGTAGATTAGATTAGGGTGTAGTAGGAATTGCATGTGGTCTAAGAGCCATATTTATAAAATTTGGTATGTAAGTTGCCATGTTTTTATAATAGGTTTGCTGCCATTTTTTTACATCACCATTTATGAAGAGGATGCTTAATAAGGTTGGGGGATATAGTTGGAGGTGTGGAAGTGAAAAGGATATTTGGGGACTTGAGGTGTGGAAGTTCTTGGTGAAAGCATGGCAAAGTAGACCAAAAAAAATCCCACCTAAAATCCAATATTTAAATAGGGAAATTTTAACATAAACACAACAAAATAAATTCAAAACCTTTTTGAATCTCAATATGAAAACATTAATTCCTCCATTGATTTTATGATAAGTTGAATACATAATAATAATAATAATAATAAGAAATAACCATTAGGTTTGAAACTCATTAACAAATATCAAGTGTCCTTTGATTTTACATTAAAAGTTGAATATATTTTGATCACAAGTTTAAAGCCCACAAGTACATTTTATTGTGCATTAATTTGAAAGTATATATATATAATCTATTTGCAACCTATTAAATAGGTTGAGAACATTGTTCAAATTTTGATGAATCTATTAAAATTTATTTTAAACATGTATGGTTTTTAAATGTAGTTTAACAAAATCAAAGAATATGCTCATATTAATCATCAAAGTAAATAATATTTGAAAGTTCAATAAATCAAGGCCTACTTAATAGATATTTCACCCCCTCTAGAATAAAAGCAAGATAATTTTGAAAGGATTGACTTTTGTGTTTGAGTTTTTTGTTGGTTTGTTATTGCAATTTTATAAATCATTAGTTTGTATTAATTTTTTTTTTTTGCTTGACACTACTTGGGCATGCCTAACACCTTTCATGGGTTGATGCATCTAATGTGATTTAATTAGTTGTAAATAATTATTTTTGGGGCCAATTTTGTGATGTTTAATCAAAATGCTGATCATTTCATTATAAGATATAGCCAAATTTTCCTATAATTTAAATATGAAAAAAAATTCCTTTTATATTGTTGTCTATGTATATTTTTCACAATTTCAAAAATTTGAATCATTCCAAATATTTTATATATTAACAAAAAAAACTTTGGTTTCTTTAAACAATGACTTAAAAGGTGGGCACAAATTTTCAAACCAATGTTGGCCGGTTTATTTTTTGGGGCAATAATTGATTAGGTAGGTTATCAATGTTTAAATAAATAAAAAATAGACCTTCTAGTTATCAATGTCAACATGTCAAATTAATACCCCCAATTATTAATTTATCTAGTTTTTTTGGGGGCAATAACCACCAATTAGCATAAGGGTTGGTTTTTAAATACATGGTTGAAAACCACAAGTTATATTTAATTAATTATACATTGAATATAGTATTTTTTGTAGTTTTATTTTTTCATTTTTTTCAAAATTTTTTTTATCTCAAATGTGTTTATTATTTTAGGTTTGACAACCTACCTAGATGATAATTGAATCACTCAAATAAGTTATTCATACATGGATTTGGACCCAAGCAATTTGCAAGTCAAACCACAATAACCAACAAACATTGGTTCAAACCCCATAATGGTTTTTAATCTTTTTAACTAAATTGAAATGGGTATGTTTGAAAATAATCCTAATCCCTTTAGCTATAATATTTAATTTCAAAGTTCATTATGTTGTATGCACCTTTAAATTGGCCGCCCACCTTTTCATTTTTGTTAACATGGAAAGTAAAAGAAAACCCCTATGAAAATCATATATTGTAGTACTTGGGCAGTATTGGTAGTTCTTTGTTGAATAATTAATTTAATCCAAATTTTTTGGTTTGATAGCTACCTTTTTAATTTTGAAAATTTCAGCATATGTGTAATATATCTAATGAAGTTTTTTAATGTTTTAAAGATATTTCACTACGTTACCAGTCAAATGGATGTAAAGTGATTGATTTGGTTAAAAAGGTCTTTGGTTCAAAACTAGTTGGCAACTTGAATGTATTTTTGAAAATTTCAACAAAAAAGGCTAATTTTTTTATTTTTTTTTTGGCAAAGTTGAAATTAATCTAATTCATGCCAAAGCCACCTAGGTACTATGGTAACCATGAAGTTATCACTAAAATTTGAAAAATCTATAAAACTCGAAGGTAACATTGCCAACCATATGACATTTTCACAAACACTTTCTTATGTAAAATTAGTGTTGACCATTTTTTCCTTTTAAAGAAAGCCTTTGGTCCTAGTTTTGACATTTTCAAAAAAAAAAAAACTTCTCTTTATATAGTTTGAACTTGATTCTTCAAATTTCTAAACTGTGTAGTTTCAATTTTGGCACATTCTTTCGAATTCAAGGATCTCCAAGCCTACTTTGAAAGCTAAGTCTATGTCCATGTACATTACACACTCCTTCAAATTGAAGATTATATAGGTACAATCAATTACCTATATGTTGTAGTCAAGGCTTTTTTTTATCAATTTTCTCAAGTAGGTTTAGTAGTGAGGATCCCTAAAAGGATCTAGCAATAGCTTATGGGGAACAATATATGCATTTCAAAAACCTTGCTACAATTGGCAATTTAACTATTGCCTCTAAGTTTAAATATGACAAATTTGATTTCCTTTAAATGGCAAAAAAAGGTTCAAAAAACCAAGAATGTTTTTGCAAAGTTACAAAAATTCAACAAGAAAATCATTGACCATAGTAGGCACCTTGAAGCTTTAGCACAATTTATATATATATATATATATTTAAATGTGGAAAGAAAATTTTAATTTTTCTTAAAGAAATTTTTTGTGAAGGAAAAGTGAATAATATTATGGAATATTCTTGAATATTTAAGTTTTTTAAATGTAATCTTCAAAATCAATTAATTATTCAATAAACATGTGTTAAAGCTACAACAAGGTTCTAAAATAGTTAATCAATCTATTGCAAACTTTTCAAAAAAGTTCAACTTACCTATCTAAAAAACTTAAACAAGTGTTCAAAAGTTGTTTCTTCATGGTGTTAATTATGGTCCCAATTCCAATGATCTGCACAGTGTTAATTCCACAAATCAATTCTTATGTTTATTCCACCAAAAGGTTATTGATTCAAGCTTGGGTTACAACCAAATCCCCTTAAACCTCTATAGTTTAACATTTAAATTCAAAAGCCAAACAACATTGTCAAAATTGATGTTGGTTACTTAAGTGGTACTTTTAATAAACTCCAATTTTGTTTTGAGTATTTCCAAAAATAAAACTTTTGCATCCAATTTTTTTTTGAAATCATAAATATTTTGGAACTCTATTTTTTTAAAAATAAATTTAAAGAAGATTTTTTTATGGATTTACCCAAAAGAACTAACAATTTTCATGAATGAAAAAGAAAGAACCAACAATTAACTAGAATTTACTTGATTTCTTATTGATTTTTGAATATCATAACTATATATCAAAGTTGGTTTGTAATTTTTTTGAGAAACATGGTAATATATGAAAACCAATTTTTGGGTTTTTTAAAAGAGGTCATGGTTGTATATGTGCGAATTTTAATGATCAACATTGGTCATAACCAATGGTTGGTGGTTCCTTAAATTTTCAAAGAACATTCACATGTATTTCTTTGATTATTGGCATATGAAAGATTTATGATGGTTTTAAAATGTCAACTTTTTTACTAATGTAAGTTGGTTTTTACAAAATAATTTCTTTTCAATGATAACAATTGATGATATGTTGCATGTTCTTAAAAATAGTAAAAATTCAATGAGGCTAGATTACTACTTCCCACACCCCACAATGCACGTCATTCAAAAAATGATCAAGGTTGCATGTTTCCCACCTTTCCAAAATCCAAATAATATAATAAGAGGGGTTAGCTTCTACTTCACACCTCCCCAAAATTAAAAAAATCTTACAATTAAAATTAATAACTAGCATCTAACTCTTGGTGGAGATTCTAAAGCACTTTTAATTATTTAGTCTTTAACATTTGCCAAATTTTTTTTATCAATGGTATTTATAGTGACAAATAACGATTGATTTTTTAGCAAAGACCTAACTTGAAATCTTCCTACTTCTAAACTAGATTTTTATACCCACTTGATATTGGTCAAAAACAATGTTGTGCATCTAAATGTTAATAGTTGTATATACAACATGTAAATGGTGGGTAAGTGTAAATCATTTAAACACTTACCCATAATGGAATGGATTTCAATTACACTTACACATGGGTAAGTATAAATGACATAAAAATGCACTTACACAACCTTATGTAATGTTTTGGGACCATTTAAGATTGATGTAAAAGTGTAAGGTTTTGGAATTTGGATGAGGATTTGGGATTGGAGCTCTTTATGTTTGTATTTTTTGCCATTACCATCATCATTTCTTGATGTGTTTTTTAATGAATAAAACAAATACCAAGTTTATTTTCTTTTTGAGTTGAACATTTTTTTTGAGTTGTTCATGGTCATCATTTATCTTTGTTGTCTTGATACGTGCTTCATTGTTTTAATTTGTGCAAGGAGCAAGACAAAGCAAAACATTGGTCCTTGCTTATTATTGTCTTTATCTTTTCAAATGAACAACTTGCATCCACCCTTTTTTATCAAACCAATTTTATTGCTTTGTTTTCTCACATTGAAATGTTGTCACCTTCAACACTAAAACAATTTGCATCCCCCCCAGTGTGTTGATGATGTTTAAAATAAAACTTCATTGTCAAGCTTTGAGCTTTTCATTATTTTTTTATTTTTTATTTTTTCCATTGCCTACATAGTTACATTTGCCTTCATCAACTACATAGTTACACCAACCCCCCCTTCATGCATTTTCATCACTTTGCATAAATATACTTCCCCCTCATGCATTGAGCTCTACGTTTGGTGTTTTTAAAAATAATTTTTCCATCACAACTCATGACACCATATCACCTACATGGTTACACCTGCCCACTCCTTCATTTGTTGAATTATAAGTTTGACATTTGTTTGTTTTTTGTTGTTCAATCTTACTTTATCATGGTGTCTCCTTTCATGGTTTTCTTTTTGTAGGGAATATCAATAAGGGAAAGGGAATAATGAAGTGTTATTGATTATTGTTTTCATCTTTTCAAGTAAGCACACTTAAGGAGCACCTAAACTCCTTTTCCTATAGCATGTTGCATGTTACTTGACAAAGCTTGGAATCTTTTTATTTATTTTTGTGTGATAGCTTGTTGCCTACATGGTTGCATTCACCCCCTTTTTCATGTGTTGAACTTAAAGTTTGATTTTTTAAATTCAATTTTGCTTCATCATGGTGATCCCCTTTATGATTTTTTTTGCAACCCAAACAATAATAAAGGAAAGGGAGTAGGTTTTTAAGGTTTTTTTTCATTTTTGTCTCTTCATATGTGCATGCTCAAAAAAGCTCCTAAACTCCTGTTCCTATGTTTTGTGTCTTGGTCTTGGTCATCATCATCCTTGTGAGTTGCTCCCCTTTTTGGGGATTCTGGTGTGCAAGGATAAAGGAAGCTAAAAAGGAGAGCAACAACTCCTCTATTAAGTAACAAGAACAATAGTTGAAAAACAATAATTCTTCTAATAAATGACAATAATTGAAGAACAACTCCTATAGTAAATAAAAATTCTTGCAACATGTAGTAATAATTGGAGAACAACACTTCCAACAAACATCTCTTCCAATAAGCAATAAAAACTCCAACAAGTAATAGCTTCTAGAAAACATAATTTCCAACAAATAACAATTTCAACAACAAAAAATGACAAAAAAAGTAAGAGGTTAACATTTTTTTTTTCACTATTCAAATGGTATTTTCTGGGGGTTTTAAATCAATTACAAGATTGTGATCCCATCCCATTTACAATGTGTAGGTTATGGCAATTAGGGATATTTCAAGTTCATTGCCAAATGAAAAAGATGCATTTTATCTCCTAACTATAGATAACCATGAACAATGGGGATTTTCCTACTTGTGATGAAGTGTAGCAATTGAGATGTAATATTTTTTTTTCACATCTTGTCTTTGCATTTATTGAAAAGAAGACAAAAGGAAAGAAATGGGTCATTACATGTAACAAGTTATTTGGGATAAGATCTATGAAACAACATTTGTTGAAGTTGAACATCCCAAGCTTCTATTTACATATTTTACATGGAACTTGTTGCTAATGCATTTTAGAGTCACAATCAAAGAGTGATGAAGGTGGTCAACTTTTGCAACCACCAAGCAACACCTTATAGTAGCAATAGGTCCAAAATTTGTTTTCTTGGAACAAAATTCTTTAACAAGAAGCACTTGAGATGAGGTTCAAAACTAGTTTTTGAAGGACTTGGTGTTGTTCATGGCTAAAAGGGTTTCCCTTTAAGTATTTGTGAAAGTGTATGCACAGGTTGGCTTTGAAGTTCAATCCCAAATTAGTTATCCCTTCTCGAATTAAGACATTATCTAAAAATATCCTTCCAACCATGATTGTTCATTATTTAAATTCACATGTGCAACCTTGACTTGATACCACACCTACAACCATGGTCATGTTTGATTTGTGGATTAACAGGGGACCAACAAAATATCTTTGTTCTTCTCATAAACTTTTTATTTGCATATTGGAAGCCTTCTCATGTTATAGTAGGCTTTTTTTAAGCCAATGATACTATTAGGCATGGGTTGGAACACAACTGAAAACCACGCATGGAAGTTTAATTTCATTTCCAAAGTCTTGTCGTATGTGAAAGATGAAGGAACTAGTTTGGGGAGCATGACCATGGCCCTAAAGTTGATAATTTCATGTGAGGCATTAAATTTGTAAATTCCATTAGGTGGTGCATGCCTTGGATATACTATGAACAAGGTAGTTCAATTTTCAACTAAAGACGACAAGGTTTCCAAGGACATGTGCCCATTCATGTGAAATGTATTGAAGTGTCCCTTTAGGCTTGCATCACATGGCCAAAAAAATCAAGTATGTTAATAATCTTGATGTTTGTAATGTAAGCATTTGCAAGTTTTGAAATGTATAATAAAATTGATCATTTTTTCTCGTTGTGCATTATAAGCCAAGGGGCAAAAGAGTGGAGGTGAACATGTCTAGATTTTGGTTTGCTTAAATGCAAGTTAGTGACTTCAATGAGGATATATTTGCATCCAAGGTTGCCATGCCTGAACAAATATGCCTAGCCTATCAAGTTGTATAGTTGTCAAATAAAGGTTATTTATTAACATGGTTTTTTTAACAAAAACTTGGGCCATTGTTGAAGCAATTTGTGATGCATTTAATCATGTTGTAACTACATGTATAATTAACCAATGTCACGGGTATTACCTATTGTCCAATTTTCTTGCCTTAGTAATCAAATTGTATGTGCAAATTTCCAAGGATAGTTGAAGTTGCAAGCAAAGGTTGATGTTCTCGAGGACATGGATATGTGCACTAAGGTGAAACAACTTGGTACCAACATGTGAGAGCAAGTAGCTATTATTTTGAGGCCTTTCCTTGATTTCATGGATTGTTTCAAGATTTTTAAAGCTCACAATATGCTTGCTTTCATGTTATATCCTTAATTTAAGGACTTGAGTCTTGGGAGATCATGTTGGTCATGTTTCAACAATTGAGATTATTGTTGCATATATGATAGTTCCTCCTTCCAACTTTTGAGACTTTGTTTTGAAGCTACATGGACGGTCGAATGTTTTTTCAAATGTAGGAATTTGTTTGTTATATAATGATGTTTTTGGAGTAGGTGTGTCTAAGGATAAAACTTGTTCTAAACAAGTAAATGTTATTTCTTTTACTTACTTTCTTATTTGCAATTTGCACACCTCAAGTTAATTTAAATTTGGAGATTATGTTTGTAAGTGTATGTGTTGATGGGAATCATGATGTTTTGGCACACATTTACAGTAAAACTCAATGGCTTCAACACATTTCTATTGAGTAATTAATTAATTTTAGAGATTTTAATTCTAAAATAAAACATTCCCATACCATTGCAAAATATTTTTCATTTTCCTTCATAAATTTTTTTTTTTTGAATTTTTTTGGGAAACTTTTGGCATTTAGAAAATAATAACTTTTGCTAAATGTGCCTAGGTATCATGTTATCATCTTCTTTGGTGGTCAAAGCATGAAAAAAAAATTCCAAAAGGAAATTATTTAGTTATAGCAAATTTAAGCATACATGGTGGGTGAAAACATAGTGAAAGGAACCATTTAAGTGAACAATTTTTTTTTCAAACATTTTTTTGTTCTCGAATGTAAATAATTCATTTTCAAAATTGGAGAGGATTTTAACATTGATCATTTTAAAAATAAAAAAGATGTTGAAATTCATTTTTACAACATGTTTAAACACTTTTGGTTAGAACGTGTTTTTTACCTTGAAAATTATGAATTTTGAAAACGTGACTTTCACAAACTTTGTCATTTTTATGTGGTAAAGATCATGAATGCATAATATACATGACATAAGATTAAGATGTAATCAAATAAACATTTAACACAAAATGGTATATTGGATATGAAAAATACAAAATTTAGGATTTTAAACCAACACATGAATGTTGCATGCACATGCAATCCTTGGAAAAGGACTTTACCTTGATGCCCCTTGTTCATTTGATTATGTTTAATCCTTGGTAGTTAAATTGAAATGGAAAGAATATTTTCTTTTGTAAGGATTCTCATAAGTTTTCATTAATACTTGCTTAATGTAAAAAACTTGGATTGAAAATGGTTTATGCATGAATGTGAAGCCTGAGCTTCGAGCTTTGAACTTGGAACTTAAAGTTTAATGTGATTTTAATCCACCTACATTGATGAATATGTCCACAGATGAATGATTTCTTATGGATGAATGTCATTTTTCATGGATGAATTTCATTTATGATTTGGATTAAATAAATAAATCATTGGATGAAATTCACCCTTTTTTGGAAGATAAATAAATTCAAAATTATTTATATCCATCTTCCTTGTTGTCCAAATATCAATATCTCAAACTTGAATGTCATATAATAATGATGGATAATGAAATTGTGATAATAAGGGAAAATATGATGATGGGACCAAAATGATTTAAAAAATTTTGTTTAAAAAATCATTTTCATGAACAATGTTAAGTAATTCAAAACATATTGTCATGGAATGAATATCACCCCCGCCCCCCCCACCGCCCAATTGTTGTTAACAACATTATATATTTATTTTGTGGAAAACTAGGGTGCTTTGAAAATAAATAAATATTAAAAAAACCCCATTGTCATCTATGATAATATGTTGTTTGAAAAAAAATAATTTAGGTGCCTAAAACTAAAATTTGATTTATTTCAAAAACCCAGTATCATTAATGACATTACATAGTTTTAAAAAATCTAAAACATTCAAAACCCATTATTGTCAACAACATTGGTTAAATTTGAAAAAAGTCATGGCACCTTTGACAAAAAATGAAAAAAAAAACCTTGTGCCATTTTTTCCAATGATAATTATAAATAGGTTTGAAAGAAGTTGTGGCACCTTTAGAAGAGGGGTAGGAAAAAACCCACTATCATCAACGATTATAAATCAATTTGCCCCAAAATTTTAAAAAATTATATATATATTTATTAAAGAAAAACAATGACCATGGGATGGATATTAGCATATTGATGGTAATATAATAATATTTTGTTAATAATGGAATTTTAAATCATAGCCATAAAATATATTTATAATGAAATTTATATTATATTATTCAACAAATGTTATATCATATATAATTAGATTGTGTTTCATGAAGCTCTAGTTAATTAGAATCACGGAAAAAAAATTATCCATAATAATTTAATGATAAAATAAAACATTCATCCATAATTATAATGAAATTTTTATTTATTAAAAACATTTATTAAATGCAAAATTTTCCATCCATACATTAAATGAATGAACAAAATTGTTCATCCATAATAAAGATGAATGCTTACATTCATCCCCATGTTTGTTTATAAATTTACTAGTATAATATTCATTTTACGATTAAATTCTTAGGTTTTACTTACATGTGTATACGGGAAAAGACATTTTATGATCCCAAATTCCAACTTTAAACTCTAAGCTCAAGCCTTAAGTTCATGCAGTAGTTGTCATAAACACAAAAACATTTAAGACTAACCAAAATGAAAATAAGGGTAGGCCTAGTTCTTAATCTAGATCATGAAATAAGATTAACAAAAACAAAAACATGATAAGTGTAAATAAAGACCCAATAAGATTTTATTACAAATAAGAAATATAACAAGGGTATGACAAGAAAACATACCCAAAACTGATGTTGAACAAATTAAAAGTAATGAGAAATTCTACCTTAATTTATACCTATTGGGCATCTAGTTCAAATTTTTTTTAAAATAAACTTTTAAACTACATGTGGCCCATGTGCACCCATGTGTGGCCCATGTGTATTCATGTGTGAACTATGAGTTAATTAAAAATGAATTAAAAATGAACTTAGACTTAACCAATAATGAACTAAGGTAATTGGAAGTGAATTGAAAATGAACTAATAATTAATTAGAAGTGAACTAAAAATGAACTAAAAATTAATTGGATGTGAATTAAAAGTGAATTGAAATTAAATTAAAAGTTAGGTAAAAGTTTATTATAAGTCATGGATGAACATTCAAATGAACGAACTCCATGGCATTAACATCAATGACAATAACTTGCCTCAACTTGAATTTCTTAGTTCTTTTGATCAAAAATTGATTTGATGATGCCATTATTAATTTTTGAAGATAAAAGAGGATATATTAGATGTGATAGATGGTTGGATTTCCTAATGATATTGAAGATCATGTAGAAAATTGTACCCAAAATTGAGAGATGTATCCATGATTTCGGTAATGTTTTGTTCATGATGCACATGTTACCTTTTTAATTTTAACTAATGTCCAATTGTTGTAACTTTAACATTGGGTTTGCAATTAAGTGTGGAGTGCAAGGGCTCATGGGGCCAAGAGAGTGTGTTTGGGTGTGAAATACATTTTCACAAATGGGGGAGAGTGCAAAAACTAGAGCCCAATGATTCCCAAGTGCACTCCCACTTTGGGAATCACATTCATGCGGGACTCTTGAATTTTCAGAATCTTGGTTGAGAAGGTAAACAAGCACCAAATTGGGCCCTCAAGATACCATCTTGAAATGTAGATGCCTAAAGTGCCCTTGCATTGTTCATTTAGACATGGAATGCATGAATTGTGATTCAAAGAAAAGCCGGGAGTCAAATTGAGAATTTGATTCCCAACCACAAATCCCCTTAGAGGAAAGGTCAAATGATTTTTGATTGGGGCATGCAATACACTATTGATTTTTTTTTAAAGGGCTATTAAATATTGCCCTTGCATGTTCTAATTTTTCTTTTTTTAAGAATATATGAATGTCCAAAGTTTTGTGACAATAAAAATCCCAACTTTGGGACTCCCACTTGGGAGTCCTTGGAAAAAACGTCATTTAGATGTAACCCTTGTGGAGAGTCACATAGTATACTATAGAGAGGGGAGTGGTGCCTCCTCCTAAAGGTTGCAAGTCATGCAAAACTTATGTTTGAAATTCTCCTTATTAAGTTTGTTGCACCACTTGCGTTCAACTTGCACTAATCGCCCTCTCTCTTTGGTTATGCAGGTTGATTTTATCTCATATAACCAGAAAATTAGGTTTCATCCACCCATTTGACGGTTCTCATATCAATTGGATAAATTTCATCCACCCATTACTGAACTGGATTTTTTTCATCCATCCATTTGAAGGTTCTCATACAAGGATAATTTTTCATCCTCCTACCCGAATGTTCTCATTTTAACTAGATAAGTTTTCATCCACCTATTTTGAAGGATCTCATAATCAAATGAGTTTCATCCACCAGATGAGACAAGGTTCTTGATACCAGTAGATAAGTTTCATCCACCCAATTGAATGCTCTTATAATTGGATAAGTTTCATCCATGTGGGACCACACCTTTATGCCACTATTCATTCACTTCTCCTTCCTTTGGCCTTAGTCTTTTTCCTTTGTCTTTCATGATTTTGTCTTAATCCCATTTGAAAGTTCTAGCACACCCTCATATTTTAGAAGTGTTATGAGCTAGGGAACATCTTTTGACTTATTTATTTTTTCGTTGTTACACTCTAGGACCCACTTTTGGGTTTCCTAAGGAATTTGGGGGTGCATCATTTATGTCCTTATTACCACTTTGTAAATGTGCCAATTCAATGTTTACATTGGATATTAGCTAAAATGCATGTTTGTAACTCCTTTCATGCAAATGAAATCCAAGTTCAATTGTTGTGGCATTTTATTTATTTCATTTTTTGGTTTCACTTTTCTTTTTACATAATTTTTACACAACATGTAGAAAGTATGTAAGTGTAATTATTTACACTCACATTTACCCAACATGTAAATAAATTTCCCTAAGCCACGTACATATACATGTAAGTTTTAAACTATATACACACATTGAACAATCGTAAAATAATTGAAAAAAAAACTTTGAGGACAATATGAATGGGTATATGGATGGCACACAAATGAAGGAGATTTATATGCTTTCCATGTTAACAATGTTAACACCATCTTTGCATTGAAATTTAACTCATGCACAAAGTTGAAATACCTCATATTTTTCACATGCTTCAAATGAACTAGATTATGAAAATATAGGATGAAGGATGCTAATAAATGACATTCTAGAATTGAGAAGATATCATCCAATAATTAATTAAAATCTTGCATTAACAACATAATATAATATTTAATTCAGCAAAATTTTAATATTTTCTGATATCAATAATGGATGTATATCAATTCTTTGATGAAATTGTTTTGATCCACTTCTTTGATGAAAAATGCTAATATGCTTTTACATGGTTTGTGACAGAGTTTTATCATTTTATCAAATGTGTATAAAATATTAATTAAAAAAATATGTCCATGGGATTCTTAACAATTTTCATGGACCCAAAAGTTGCAAAGGGAAGACCACAAAGATCAATTCCTTTAACATTTGAACTAATTTTTTTAATGCTTCCAATGTGTGTAGCATATCCAATCACCACCTACAACAAAACTATGTGAACAAAACATAAAATATGGTAGTTTAAAGAAGAAAAAGATGTCACAACAATAATTAATCTTCATATATATAAACAATGCTATTTTTTCAAATTCATCACAAGGGCGAAAGATTTGTGTTTATAATTGTTGAATTAATGATCACATCAATTAAGTTTTAAAGAAACAATTTCAATGACACATTGGCAATAAAAACTCAAAAAAGAAAAATTTGAAGTTTGTTTTGGTGGCCATGTTACACGATAATGGGCTTCCTTTAGGATTGTCGGATTCAACAAGATTTAAAAAGTTTGGCCCAACTTAAATTGAATTGAATTGTGGCATGGGCATTAAATGAGTTAATGTAATGTCATTTTAGACATTCAATTGAATCATTTGAAAGTTTGGCACAACTTAAATTGAATTGGATTGCATTGACATTAATGTGTTAATCCAACATTACTTTAAGAATAATACCAATTTAGTATGAAGGATATTAATTCATGTTTGATTTGTGATTATTTCCCCTTTTTTTTCTCTTTTGCCCATGTTGTTCACCTTTGTGCCATTTTTGTGGTATTTTGAATTTTAAAACAATATCTAACATGTTCACATTCCCATTTGAAAGATTTCAATCAAGTTTGAATTAGTTATGTCAAGTCAAGGACGTGGTACCATGATGCCAAGAAAAATTCCAAATTAAAAACCACCAATTGAATTAATCTTCTAAATAATATATTCTTTGAAACATTTGGCACGTGTTTCATTTAATATTTTAAATATGGGATGTATTTGATTGCTTCTTAACAAAAATCTTAAAATTAAAATTATTATTCACTTTTTTTTTGTTGTAAAAATAGGCGTAAGTGCTTGTTGCATTGCAATTTAGTTTTGTATGGGCTAAATATCATTATATTCACAAATGTCAACTAATCTATCATTAATCAACTTTATAATAAAAAGTTGCACTAAGATGATATTAAGATAATGTCAAATTAATGATAATTAATTAATGGGTTGAGTTTTTGTTGCAACTAAAGTTTCATTAGTTTCTTGTGTTTTATCAAGGGGTTTATTCACCTTAAACTTGTTGAAACATGTTTTTGGGACCTTAGTAACATTTTTTTCAACTTATGTTTGTAATTTTTGTTTTTTATGTTATTTGAAAACTATGGGCTCATTTTGTGTGATATATGTTGTTGTTCATGAATTGAATTTTGATTTCTTTTAACCCCTTCATTTAGATTAAATATATAAGAGACAATGTATAATTAGTCATATTCATAAATACTTATTCTATAAACTTACATAATTCATTTTGCAAACTTCAAAAGCTAAATGTGAAGTTTGTATTAAGTTGGACATAGTAATTTTGTTGATGCAGGCAATCTTCTATTCTAAAATAATTTGGTTTAGTTACATTTTTGAAACAAAATGTCTTTAGAATGAACTTTTGATTAGTTTGGAACTTTGCCCAACAATTAAACAATATACACTCATGTTTAGAAAATTTTCAAAACATTAGGGAATATATGGGAACATATAAATGGATTTGAAATATTAAACCTCTAATGAATTAATGGGTAACCTTCATTATTAAGAGTTGTGGCCAAGTGAAATTTCACTAGGATTTGGGTGAATTGGGGCAATTGCATTGTACAAAAAATTAATAAATTCATTATGCCCCTTAGTGAATGGGGACCAATTGCTATAAACATAATGATTTCATTAACACTTGATAAAATATGAAACACAACAATTGAATGTTATTTAACTAAATCAATCTTGGTCAAATCCCATTTATTGATTATTAAAAACTTATAAAATTTTATTTAAAAATAAAATAACTATTTAAATAACACAAAAAATTTACCTGGGCAAATTGGAGATGGACATGAATGACTCATGTTTCACACAAGGTGAAAACTTTAACAACCTAATTTATTTTTTGAATGAAATAGTGAATTGGGTTAATAAACCAAATCCACACATCATATCAATGCATTTTCAAATACATGATTGGGACTAATATTCATAATATCAATGTGAATAAAGTTTGAATGAGAAGCAATTGGGAAAGCAAGTGCACAAGCCTCACATAATTACAAAAGTATAAAACAATAAATAAATAAATAAATATTTTGACATACCAAGATTACAAGGCAATTTGTTGAACATGTTGCAAGGAGCAAGCAAAAAGTTTAAGTAGTAAATGAAGATGGGTGCACACAAAGTTACTAGAACAAACAAGTAGTGAGGAAATCAATGAGTACAAAGGAAGCAAGTCATTGAAAGCTTTTGAATTGGACAAAGGAAAATCAATCAAACTATGTATTCATTTGCACACCTACCTGGATTTGAACCTCCAACCACTTGCCTTTTGCAATCTAGGTTGTAATAAGAGGCCCACCTCCCCAACCAATTAAATTACAACCAATTCTTATAATTAAAAAAATTTAAAAATAATAATATTATTTAAAAAAATTTAAAATTTATTTATTCATTTATTTGAATGCCAGGACCAGAAGTCAAGAGTCAAGACAACAAACTCTGTGCCAATTTATTTATTGGCTTCATTGGTTGTTTTAAAGTTTTGGGTGACCTTGCTTGCAAACTTAACCCAACTCAATGGTTTGCAGTTTGGTCCCAGTCTCATCAAGGAACAATAAATACTAGGGTGAACAACTGCAAGTTAACCTGTTGGGTCAGTTATTTTGTTATTAATTATTACATTTCTCTTCTTTTTGCAATTAATTCATATTCATTCAATCCAATGCTATTAGTCAGTTATTTGGATAAATAAATAAATAAATAAATATTAAAAAAATGTATATATATAATAACCTCTAGTTTTGGATTTTTGAAAATTATCAGAATCAAAGGACCTCCAGATTTTTTTC
>Ga0209611_10004672_pt1 | contig 23314 bp, 15 predicted proteins | sample S1TSphgellanicum_3_FD_187693 | JGI IMG/M metagenome (GOLD analysis project Ga0209611, IMG submission 187693) | Host-associated microbial communities from peat moss isolated from Minnesota, USA - S1T2_Fc - Sphagnum magellanicum MG (SPAdes) (version 2) | ecosystem: Host-associated > Plants > Peat... | reverse complement strand
CAATCTTTATTAAAACACTAAAACTAGAAGTTGCGCAAGCCGATGAGAATCCAAACAAAAGCAATTGCAAGGAAGTCTACAATGCACTTTAAAGTGATGGACTGACTTTAGGAGAGGGTATATGTCCATGTTTTGTACACATCCAATGTCCATACTTATCTAAATGATTAGAACTTGGTTGTTAAAAGGACAATTGCCTGCAGTCCTCTTTTCTTTTTTTCCCTCTTCTTTTCCTCTCTTACTTTCCCATGTTTGTGGTTACTCCCATCCAATTAAAGATGAAGTTTTGGCCAAGGTGAACTCTCACATACACAAGGACTTTCACCTTCTTTAGTGAGGCCTCTTAGAGTATCACCATTGGTGCACAACACAATGTGTTTTGGATGAAGAACAATAAAGCTCGAAAATAGAAGCATAGAGATGCTTTCCTTTGGCCTCCCATTTGACTAGTTATATATATGAACGTTCAAACTTGGGAAAAGACATAAAATACAGTGTGGTGCTATTGAGAACATCTTGTGAAACACATTAGGAGCTTAGGGAATAGGTTAAGAACTTCATTAAAAATCTGCAAGAAAACATTGAGAATTTTGGGAAGATGTTGGGAACCATTGAGAACATGGTGGGAACACCAATATCTTGAAAAAAAAGGGAACTGCATGTGGGTACACTACCTATTCGTAACTTCTATTTAACGTTCACATAGTTTCAGATTATTTTTTTGAAGATGTCACATTGCTTGATAGGTTCACCAATTTTTCTGGGACACAAGGTAATCTTAAATAGAAGCATCTTAGCTTGTGCACATGACACAAAAACAAGGTTAATGGCAAGCCAACTCAAGCTAATATGCATGTCATTAGCTTGTCAACGCAATGATTGCACGGAATTGATCTTCTCAATCACTTCATAATAGCTTCGTGTGAGCATGTCTGTGAGCGCAATGAATAAAACAAGGCAAAAAAAAGATTTCTTATCTCATGATTAAAAAAAAACATTAAACTTACTAGGGTTATGAAAAATGGTGCAACACCCATAGAAAACCCAAAGACTCCAAAAACCAAAATACATTCTAAAAACTTCAAAAAGCAAAGACTGTCAAAGAAGTCCAAAAAGCATAGAGTTCAATGCTTAGTACATTTGACATCATGAGTTCTCTTTGCAATGCACTTGCAAGAGCTCACCCACCTATATCAACTCCTATAGCAATTTATGCATTTTCTATAGTTCCACATTCTTCCCCTATGAGCGTGGGGGATCATCTACCTAATAGTTTTTTAGGTTATTTGTTTGATGGGGAAGAAGAAAATAGTCTTACATCACATGTGGAGGAGAGAAGGGCTTTGGAATTAGGGTTTTCCAAAGAAGATGTGGTAGGCAAATAAGAACATGTTGGGAGATCATGGACAAATGCTAGTTTTTTGTGTTTGTTAGACCTTGTGGAAAACAAATATTGGGAATACAATTGCAAGCCATTTAAGGAAAGTAATTGGAAAACATTTGCAAATGTTGTGAATGCAAATTTTTGAATGGTGTGTGACAGAATTGGAAGCAAGTTCAAGACAAGTGGAACAAAATGAAAAAGATTTTCAAAATAAAGAAGAAGAAGACTGAAGTAATTAGTGCACCTCCATTTAATTGGCCATGCTTTGAAGGTTTTGACAATATTTGTTCTGGTACTACCAAAATAAATGGCATAGTTAATGCCATAAATCAAGGTGTGTGTGTGATGAATTTTGAGACTGAGGTTGTGAATGTTAGTGATGAAAAGGATGTCCAAACACCTTGGATGCCTAGTAGCTATGAAAGACAAACTCTTATGTCTAGGGATGACAATGCAAATGTTAGAACTACCCCATTCGTTAATTTTGATAGCCTTAGAACTAAGGCATGAAAATTATTTGGTGTGCAAAGGAAACCTAAAAGAAGTTAAAGAGGAAGAAGAAGTGGTCATCCACATGTTCATCTACAATTGCAAATGCCATTAATAATTTCACAAGTGGTGAAAGAGATTGAATTAAAAAGAATGGAGATGACAAAATTCATCACATCTCAAATGTTGCAAAGTGAAGAGAAAGGCAAACAAATGATGATACAAGGTCAATTGCAATTGGTTGTTTTGTTTGCAAATGTGTTGAAGCCAAAGACCATAGATGGTAGTGGTGGTAGTGGCAATTGATTAGAAGGAACTAGTTATGACAATTGACTTTGATTTGTATTTCCATTTGTGAGAATAAAAACTTGGATTTCATTTCAAAATTCATCTTGTATTATTTTGTCATGGTAGAATTGGGTGATCAATCACCCATTGTTCGAAAAAAGCTTTCCTTAATCTCTCACCTTCTACTTTTGCTTGCTCTCCTTCTCTAACAATAAACAATCTATTAACACCAAACCCCATTAGGTTGCCACCTCTTATTCTTGCATTTGCCAATTTAGGCTTCGGTGCACCCCACATTTCACAATAGTTGTGAAGTACACAATAAGCAATTATAATTGGTGATGCTTTATTAATTCTAAAATTAAAATATTTCAAAACTTTCCATCTATTTTTCAAAAAAACAAATGCATTTTCTATGACCACCCTGCTTGAATTCATGATGGAATCATATCTTATCTTGTCCACATATGTAGGATTATAAGTTTTCCAATTTTTTTTGCAAATAGGTATGAATTGGATAAGCTACATCACCAATTAAGAATGGGGTGTGTCTCATACCTTGAATAATAACAACTGGTTCTTGGAAAATTTCTCGAGACCTCAATTGTGCATATAGGCTACACCTCTTAAACTACCACCATCATGCACCCCTCTAGGTTGACCAACACAAGCATTCCAAAAGATTTTGTCTACATCACACACAACTTGCAACACAATATTATGGAACTTTTTCCTATTGAAAAAATCACCAATAACAAGTGTAATTTTCTTGTTTGGAAGGTCCACCAAAGGAATGTGAATTCCATCTATAGTTCCACAAATGTTAGGTATACCTATAAGATTTTCAAAATGAACAATGATGTCCTTCAAGTGTTGACCTAAAAGGATAGTAGTATATTTACCAAACAAATTGTCTTTGTCAATTAGCACACTACAAACAATGTCAACATACTTTTTAATTGTTGATGCACCCACATTGAATCAATCGACCATGTGTAACACGAAATCCATGAGCAAATTGATAAATCACAATAGCCATAATCTTTTGAATATCTAGTTATGGCCTAATGGGGCTTAAACAACTTGATTGCAAAAAAGGTATCAACTCCAAAACTAGGTTATTAAAAGCTTCAAAATTCATTCTATAATGCAACAATAATTTCCTATCTCTTATTTCAGGTGTGGTATGCCACACATTGGTTTCCAAAAGATCCCAGTGTGTGTGTTGTTTAGGTTTTTCCCACCAAAAATGTGGTGGATTTCTCCTCCCATTCACATCAGCCAAAAGCATTGAAAAAACATTTAATCATATTATACTCCCATCTAAATTTGAAAGCACATTACACACTCTAGATTTAGATGTTGCACAGTTTCCCAATGTAATAGAAAATAACATCCAAATTGAGAAATACTTGTCCAAGTGAGGTCGAATCCATGATCACAAATTTTGAAAACAACAAAAGAAACCCTAAAATAATGAAATGCTCTAAAATACTCCCAAAACAATGCAAATTCACAAAAACAAATAAACTTTTACAAACCATTTTAGATCTTTTAAAACATCCTTTATACTCATGAAACAAAATAGAAATGGCAACTAAACAAAACTTGAGAAAATGTGAGCTGCATTAGACCTGCATGTAGAAAGAGCTCTCTGGATTCTCAACTCTTTAGACTTCCTACTCTCATTCCTGTTTGCTGCAGCGGGAGTTTCGGAAGTTTCATAAAAAAATCCATTTTATTCAAACTAGGGTAGTGCGTGGGCAGTGTCTGGGTACCCTAGGCCAGCAGATAGCCCATGTTGAGGGGCCCACTTCAGGTTAATATGTTTGCCTTCATCGTTGCATGTGCCCAAGCTATTTGTTTGACACCCTCCCCATTCCCCAAAATAGAAGCACAATCAGCTGGCCACAACGAACTAGCACCCACTAGCACACCATCCACAAGATGCCCGTCATTTGTGGATGAACCTCAACTGAATTAATGTTTGGTTTCACCTTCATAACCAATTTAGTAGGAAATAGGTCTCATATATAGGTAGATAGGTAAGAAAATAGGTAATATTAGGTGAGCAGATGGTTTATATATACATAGGTGAAAGCTGTTTTTACTACCTACCTACTGACTACCTGAATGTGGGTTGTTAATAGGCAGGTAGGGAAAAAAAAACAACTAAGCTAACCACCATGCTTAGCCGAGGGAATTGGAACCCAAAAAAAAACTGGTGGGTGTTGGTTCATTGTGGCCCAATCAACTTTCTTTTCCTAGATTATATCCATGAAATTTAAACTATGGTGAAAACATATGGGATAAAACTGAGGTGCTATTGGGAACACCATGGGGGAATAGCTTGGGAACTGGAAGAGCCCTTTGGAACCTCTTGGGAACTTGATGAAAACATGCAGGAACATCAGGAGAAAAATCCCTTCCTGCCCCCATAACCCAATAAAATAAAATTGGGTCCACTAGAGTGCATGTTGAACCTTTTCATCATTTGCTTGAAATTTTTATTTTCAAAATTGTTTATCACCATTTTTGACTTGGGTTAATACATGTTCATAAGAGCGTTGGTACAAATTTTGGCCAATTATGTGGAAAAGTTTGCATATGAGCATGTAGAATGGTTGGATATGCATGAAGTCATATTCAAAAGTTGTTTGGTTTTTAATATTTGTGTCTATAAGTAACCGACAGAGGGGCATTGAGTGATTATACATATATGTATCCATATCAACAAGGTTTCAGCAAGTTTGATATTTGTATCCTACACAAAGGTTTCAAGGATTCTAGATATGATTTTGTTATTCGTATCTAGGAGTTAGAGTTAAAGGGTTTAGAGGATGTTAAATATGGCTTCTCATTGTGAAAGTGGGGGAGCAAGCTTTACAATTTCATAGTTTGTCATTATAAGAGGCAAGCTTTCACATGAGCATGGAAGTTGAACATAGAGCTTAGAACTTGGAGCGTGAAAAGAAATTCCCCCTAAAATCATGCACAATTAAACTTATGGGAATATCTTACCAACATATGGCAATCTATGATGGGCAACATATGGGCAATCCATGAATCATAAGTAAACAAAATGGAAACCGATTTAGAAGATTATTTTGTTGATTTAAAACATATTCTTTTATTTCCAAGTGGCATTGGCACCAAATGCCTAATAATTAGTTTTATCACATGTGACCATGGTATGAAAGATGATAAAACTAAATGCCTCTAATGAACTACACTATCTCTAACCCATTCAAATATCTCACTGCAATAACTTTTTGATCTCATTGATATTCAATATATGTTGGTTGATGAAACCATCTATCTTGTGATCACAAAACATCCTAGTTCTAGAGATGAAATACAACTGTTTACAAGGGATTTCTCTCTTCTTGAAGGTTGTTAACATAAACACAAAGTTAGGACAAGTGCAATTGGGGATCACTTCAATTGTCACTTCATATGCAATAGTAATCATTCCACAATGACACTCAATTGAGTAAACATGCCCATATCCAAAATTAGGAACATCCTTCATTCACAAAATGGTAACTATTAGGGTGTTACTAAATAACCACTTACTATTGTGATCCTTTCTAGGTGGAGCACAATTCATGATTTTGTTGTCATGTTTTGGAGTTGGAATGTCATTTCAATTTATATTCATTATGAAAAAATCATGAGTATTGCAACTAGGCTATCTAGTTGTAATCTAGTTGTATCATACACTTTTTAGTTACATTGTACAAGTTGCAACAGACATAATTTTCTCATAGTGATTGATAGCCACCACCTTTACTTGTTCACACCTAGTAAGACAAAATCCATCCCCTTCCAAGAATGCCACCTCCATGCAAGTGAATCTTGTACCAATGAAAATTGGCTAAACATTTGGAACTTAAGGCTTGCCCTTCACAAAATCTTAAAGATTTCCTAGCACACATTGATCCTTATCATTAGGGAAAACCACATTATTTTTAAAATAGCCTCTTTATTAACTGCAAGTTTGAATTGATCATGAAACACAAGGGTTGAAGTGTAATATGAAAGTTTTGCTATTTTGGCTTCACATTTGTGCCCTTTAGATTGGATGGCTAAACAATGTACTTTTGAGTTGACAATCAACCTTTGCAATGTGGAAAACTTCTTGATTACATGTGGTTTTAAAAATATCCAAGGCCTCCTAACCATGAACACCTAACCTTGATGGAATCCCATTTCGTATAAGGGATTTTGGATATTCATGTACAATGTTCTCTTACACCTTCATATAATTAGATTACCATGGCATTGAAATATTCAATTTGTTAAGGTGATGTGAATCTTGAAGAGAACTAATCATGGTGTTGAATTTCCTCTTGTAATAACCAAATCTCTCTTCACCTTCCAACCCAATTGAATTACTATGCAAAGGACTACCAAAAAGAAAATTTGCAATTGCTTATGTTATTTTCTTGGGGTCACCAAATCAATGTGTAGCTTTTAGACGTAACTCCATTTGATTTGGTCTTGTTCCTTTTAATATACCCATCAAATTCATTATATCACAAATTTGCTACTTGAAAGCTTTGACAAGATCATTAATTGTTGCATTAGAAATCTCCTTGCCTTTTTTACCAAATTGTTACAACCAAATGTTGTGAATTATTTTGGACAAGTTACCAATAGTCATGTTGGCATCTTCTTCAATTGTCAAGCCCTTCACATGAAAAAATTCAAAATTTAAACATGAGATTATGTGATGACATAACATTCATACATTGAACATGTATGATTTAACATCTAGTTAAATTTGTGAACAAATAGGAAATGAAGTAGCTAGGGACAAAATAAGGGCTATCTTATCGATATAGTCTTATGGATATAGTCATAAGGGGTATCTTTTTTCTACTAATGAATGTTATCTAATGGGCCTTGTCTAAAATTCCCATGTTTTAAAGCTAATACAAGTTTTTTGATGTTGGGTGAAAAAAATGTCGAAAATTTGTCCATTAACCCATGGAGATGTACCCCTTGTAACTTTCTTATGCTTGATTGACCACAATTTTTTGATTCAAGACTTGAAAATGTCCTACTCAAAACCAAAGCTATAACCAAAGTGGTCATTATTGGATTTTTTCCATTTCCAACCACTAAAAGAAAAACATGTATTTTCGACTAGTTTTTGCAATTAAATTTTAGTTGCAAGAAACATTTTGCAACTAAAATCCTTTTAGTTGCCTAAGACAAGTTACATGTGATAAATTAGTCGCAAATGACAAAGGGTATTATATGAAAGAAAAAATCAACAAATTCATTTCATCCTTTGACTCCATTGTATATGTATTGTCACATGCGACTAAGATGCAATTATTTTGGTCACATTGAGGGCAAATGATGTGTTGCCACGTGTTTTAATATTTTATTATTTGTATTATTATTATTATTATTATTATTATTTTGAAATAATCTAGGACATTCAATTCAAATACTTGAATGATCTTATATCATGACATGTGGCCCAATGTAAATATGCCACGTTGCATTTAAAAAATATATATTAATATTAATATTAGGTTGGTAGGTGCCTAGGTAGGTACATAAATAGGTGCCTATAAACCTAAATTACATATCTACCTACCTACTTAGGTAAAAAAAAAGATAGGTAGGTTCTATTTTCCTAAGTTAAATACTTACTCATATAGGTAGGTACTTAGGTAGGTAGGTACATAGGTCGACCTAGGTGGATAGATTAAATTAAGTACCTACCTAGGTAGATAAATAAATAGGTTGGGGAGGTAAGTACTTTAGAATTGTGCATAATTTGTTTTTTTCTTTTGGGTTCAGCCTTTTGATTAATTCATCACATGTGCACAAATTTCTTAATGTGAAATTAGATGACCACATCCCCTTGTTTATATAATGTTCAAAATAGGAATTAAGAACAAATAATATGGGATAAATTTTGAAGTTACAACGTTTTCACAAACTAAATTATAATTCTAAAACTTTCTTCATGCCTTACTTTTTTAGTTTTTAGATTTTTAAACAATTCAAGTACTAGATAATTAGATAATCATTTAATTAATAACGATTGAATTTATATATATTTAAATTATAAATTATACACTACAAATAATCAGTATTCATTATCAACAACTTAAATAACCAATAAATATTTAATATTTAATAAATTAGCTATCTAGTTACTGACAAATTATTAATATTTAACTCATAAATAATTAAATAACTAAAATTATTCAAAAATATTTTATTACTTTTTAGAATCTGATCGAATTATATATAATATAATTAATGTAAAACTAATTTAATGTTTATAATTTAAAAATTAACTATTTTAAATGTAAAAAATATTACTAATGAATCAACAATTGCTATTAGAAAAGGAATTTTTACACAATTTTTTTTAAAATTATTATTCAACTAACTACATTACTTATTGTATAATTACATTTATTTTTGTAAAAAATATGATACATCAAGTAATTTTTTTTCTCTTGGTAATTATTAACTATAAATAGAATAATTTGTTAAACATAACATTAATTTTCATAATTACTATAAAATTACTATAAAATATTTATCATAGATGATTAATCACATAATTTTTTTAAATAATAATATTACATAATAATTCATGAAATTAAAATAAGTAAAATAATTATTTAAACCACACTATAATTTTTACAAAATTTTAATTCAGGCTTGAAATTATAAATTATAAAATGTGAATAATTATGCACATATGAATTAATTCTTATCTAAAGTAATTACAATGATTTTAAAGTAATGTCACATTAATTACATTAATCAATTTCTTCTAATATAAGAATATAAATTATATAATATACAAATCTATGTTATAACAATAATAATTTTAATGTAACTTAGATTTAATAAACATAATCATTTATAATCATTCATAAAAGTGATTTATTATGGATAACACTAGTAGAAAAAACCTTTAAAACTCAATCAATAATGTTTTTGAATTAAAATATAAAATTAAAATTCCAAAATAGTAATTCAGAATTCAAATATCAATTTTTAGATCAAATAATTTTTTTGAAGTTAAATAACAAATTTCAGAATTGAAATGTCAATTTTCAGATTCAAATAATAATATTCAAAATAAAAATGTCCAATTTAAGACTCAATTAATAATTTTCTCAATTAAAATATTAATTTTGAGAATCCAAAATAATAATTTGGAATTCAAATTTCAACTTTCAAGTCAAGTAATTTCTTAAAATTTAAATTTAAAACTTCACAATTCAAATATCAAATTTCAAGTTCAAATAAAAATATTTAAAATCAAAATGTCGATTTTTTAAACTCGATCATTTTTTGGAATTGAAATTTCAAGTTCAAATCAAATGATTATTGAAAATTTAAATGCAAAATTTTCAGAGTTGAAATATAAATTTTCATGTTCATATAAAAATATTCAAAATTAAAATGTCTATTTTATAATTAATTAATAATTTTCTGACTTGAAATATTAATTTTTGGATTCAAAAATATTAATTTAGAATTCAAATATCAAAATTTAGATCAAATAAACCTTTTTGAATTTATATTGAAAATATCATATTCAAATCAAAATTTGAAATTCAAATAATGTTTGAAACAATTGAAATAACAATTTTCAGAGTCAAATATAAAGTTGCAAATTCTATTTTTTAAAAATTAAAATAGTAGTTTTCAAATTTGAAATATCAATTTTCAGATTTGAATAAAAAATTCAAAATTCAAATATTAATTTTGAGATTCATTATATGAACAATATACATATGTATGCATATTATATATATAGTTTTAGTACATACATTAAAATACAACCCTATATCATTGTAGAATACCTTTAGGATGTAACTAATTTGGTGATTATTGTGACTAATGGGACATATCAACCTATTAATGGATGAAAATAAATGTAAAATCAATCCAACCAGTAGAATAAAATTTCTAATAGTTACATCATAGTTGTGAGAATGACCAAAATAGTTGAAATTTGATCTTGTAATTGTAAATATTCCCAAATCTACTCGCAAACAAATTGCATGTAGTCGTAAATGGAGTGGTTACATTTTTGATAATTTCTACTAGTGAACCTCACCAATTCTTTTATAATTGCAATTGATTCATGACAATCATTAAGTGAAATAAGATGATAGTGTGAGCCAAAGTGGATGCATGCTTTGGTCGTAGTTGGTAACTTGTGCACAAGATTTTAGCATTGCAAATGTCCACACAAGAAGGGGGATTCTTGCAATACCTATAAACAATTATGGAATGTATAGGTGGCACATGTTTAGGTTGAAAGGAATTGTCCATTGCTCTTTCCCGATGAACCTCATTGATTCTTCCATTTCGCACTAAACTTGGGTAATTTTCAACTAAACAACACAAATGACCAACACAAGTTGTTCACTTAAAAGTTAATGCATCGTAATTTTTTATATTGGTTATTTTCACTACACATTAGTTCTAATGGAAAAGTGGGGTGTAATTCACTGGCGTAATTCACTATGGGACCTTAAAAATTAAATACATTCATTGCACCTTAATGATTTCACCTTAGATCTACTAGTCAAATGCACCACTAACATTTCCACATAAGATTTGAAATAATATCCTATGATTACATTCAACTATGTAGTCATTTAGGACGTCTAGTGATTAATTTCTTAGTTGCAAAGGACAAAATTCCTTCTAGTGACTCTAAAAAAATTATGGGGTGAAAGCACATGAAAAAGTATACACATGTGCCAAAAAGCTCTTGGAATAAACCCAAAAACAGTATGAGAAGCATGCCATTAGATTGTAAAGGCATGTGGAATTTGAAGTTGGGCAACATGTGTGATTTAACATCAAAGACTTAAATGTTTGATGAACTAGCCTCACGTTTCACTACCAAGTATGTGGGGTTGTATGAAATGAATGTGAAGCGTTCTCTAAAATGCCATGCAAGACATTTTAATTTTTCTCACCAATTGCAACATAATTATAGATGATCCAATGGTTTTTTTAAAAAATTCTAACATAGTATCAATAGTTAACATTTCCAAAAAGATTTAGGAATAAATGGTGACATGCTCCTAGAACCTATTTAAATAGCAAAAATGATTGAAAAAAAGGGTACCAAACTAGAAGTTAAATCAAAATGTGTTCTAAGAAAATTATCATAAATTGGCCTTTTTAACAATTTTTTTAATTTTTTGAATTTGTGCAAACTTTTGCAACCAAACAAAAGGATATATAAAATTTAATTTCAATGGCCACTAGAAAATAAAGCTATTTTCCATACCTATAGTCCACATGTTGGGCCACAACAACTAAACATGATATTGTGTGTGCATTATTCAATCATAAGAATTCACACAACATCACCTATCTCATGCCACAATAAGCACACCCCTTCACAATACATTAGGATCTAGTATTTTTCAATTGACACACCTTTTTATGATGGATTTCAAAATTAAACTAATGAATTATGTTACATGTCATATCATGGATATGGTTTCACATTTTACTAGAATGGTGATTTCCAAACATAAATACATTATTAAATTGAAAATTAAAAACAATGTAAACATTAACCATTTATGTGACAAACACATAAATTAAATCTAATGTGAGCTAAATGTCCAAAGAGATCATAAAGGTTCAACCTAGCACTAGAAGAACCATTTTGTTTGTACAATCTTTTTTATAACTTAAAAGTTGTAAACATTGGATGTTGCACCTTCTATGAATGTAAATTGAACCTTAGATCACAATTTTTATCACACTTAAAGCATCTTGATTGACAAGATAAAGTGGCATGTATTTCAATTTCCAAATGAAATCAACATCATATTGGTGTGAAAATGGGCTTAATTTTTTTATATTTGTCCCAAATAGTGTGAGTGTTAAAAGACTTTGAAAAAGAAAATGATGGCTTTTGGTTGGGTGGCCATAAGAATTGACCACACACATATCAAGGAACTCATTCTTTGTACATTTTATGAAACATGTACATGAGATAAATGGTTTTTTTTTATATGCTATGAATTAATAAAATATTTCATTAAAATAATATAGGTATATTTTCATAATTAGTTTAAAACACTTATCAATATTTAAATTATTTTTATTTATTTTTTTGTAATTAGTTGCACCTTACCATTTTTTGCACACTATTTCAAAAAAATAGAAATAACTTCCCTAAACCACGCATCATTACAACAAAAAAGTGTCCTTTTCAACCAAGTGAAATGACTTGGATTTGTAACTTCTATCTTAGGCTTTTCAACTTCCATTTTGACTATTTCCTAGTGGTTTTTTTAGTCATGAATGGACTCTAGTCCAAAAGACCATGTCATATTTACCACATTTTTGCATAGTGATAGTAAGTTTGGAAGTTGTTAAACCCAAGTTGTTTAACATAGTTGAAAAGCACACGTTTCATTGAAGTGCACAAATAGCTATTAATTGATCAACCATTATGATTGGCCCATGTGTGGCATTTGAATGTTCCATTAGTGTGTATTATCCAATATTTGTTGTTTATAAAATGGCAAGGCACAAACATTTAACAATAAATTTGGACATGTGAAATAATTATATTGCCTCAAATACATTGTATTGTTAAATTTCTTCACTTTAGAGTATTTCACCTGACATTTCACATCTTAAATAACAACCAACAATTTTCTTCATTAGGATTCATATATATTCATGGCTTATTAAAAGTAGTGTTCCAATTATCACAATGAGGTCAAAATAATTTTTTGTTTTAATAAAAAAATTGAATCACTTCTTCATAATGTCATTTATATGGTCACCAAGATTAAGCTTGAAGTCACGTGGTCAAACCAACCCCTTGTGCAAAAACTTAAGATTATTCCAATGGGAATTGTGAAGTGTTTTGCACTCCCCACTTGAATGTAAATTATTTACATCTTTTGATTTTGGGGTGTAACCAATGTCATAGTTCCTTGTTCAACATTCTTATCTAATGAAAATTACTAAAAAATGTACATATTAAAATAAAACATAAGCAAACCAAGTGAAAATCCAAGGTTAACAATAAGTTAAGACTTTCACCCCCAATCCTTCAAGCACATATTTGCACTCCTCAACTTCATAAAACAAACGTAAATTACTTGCACATGGTCAAACCACATATGGGTTAATCCCCCACTTGAAATCCAATCCTATACAAACTCTCTACTTAAGGCCATTCTCATCCACTTAAAGCAATAGGGTCTCCTCCCATGATAGACTTTCCATTTGGTCCACAGATTCATTGCCCAAACTCCTTTAATTTTGGTCATTTTCAAAAGAATGTGCATATGTCCTTTGAAAAACCCTCTGCCCAACTTGGCACACCTTTGTGCCGAGTGACAACCTACTTTGCCGAAAGTTGAACCCATATTGAAATTCACATCATGCAACCTATGCTAACACGAGGGCTACCCCATGGTGGTCCCAACATGTGCCCCAACTAGGCGAAGTCACATTTGACATCTCCTAGAAAAGCATGTCATTTTTCCCCATTTTAGAGATCTCAATATCCTCATTGATGTTTTTCTGAATAGTCCATCCTTCAATTTGTTTGCTCAACACATCTCCCACAATCCCTTATTGGGGTTAACTACTCTTCGAATCATGAAAGTCCATTCATGTTGTATCATTGTTTTCAACACAAAAGGAATTCTAGCGAGGTGTGCACATGAGGCATGCACTTTTTTTACCATACCTTTCTATAACCAACTTTTTCCCCCTTGCAGCCTCACTTCATGTTGGAATCCACTTTGGATCTAGCTTAGCAACCTTGGCCACCACACCAAACGAACCTATTACAAATGTGTTAATAAATAGTGTTGAGCCGAGTTTTACGACTCAAATTCCTATTTCCCATTCAAAATATGAATCATAAATTCATGCATGGCAAGTTTTATTTTATTTTATTAAGAGTGTGTGACTTTGTTCACATCCACCACTACCCTAGTTTTGCTTGATTTAACCTTGGAGGTTTTTTGAATTTTGAGTCCAACTCCTCAAGTCCATGTCTATTGGTTGCAATCACTTTGCATTTTCCAACCATTTCCTTGTCCCATTGACCTTTAACCTTCTTGCCGCCAACCAAGCTCATGAGAACCCTTACCCCTTTTTGTTTGAGTTTTTGTTGGTTTCGTTGGATGTTTTCCCCCACTTTAGAAAGGTTGGTGCCTTCATTAGCACTTGGGTGATTGATGGTTGAATTTCCTTTTTTGAAGTTTTTTTTTTGGTCCTTTTCACCCTAGTTTATGCCCCCTATCTTGTTCAAACTTGGCCACCATATCAAATAGGTGATGTAAGTGTGAATTGCCTTTTTGTGGTGGCAACCTTTATGTTTGACCAAATATACCTTGCCTTTTCAACTCATTTCCCTAGTTCCAATGATGCCTTTTTATTTCATTAGCAAACCTATGTTTAATGACATCAACTTCTAATCACATTTGTGTTTCTAGTTTGGTTTCATTTCATCTCTAAAAATAACTTTAGGTTTGAAATGTGAAAAGTTGGGTGTGCCACAAAACTTGTCAACAAGTTCAATGTATAAATTAGCTTCCACCTTGGTACCTTGCATGTGGTGAGCTACTATCTTACACCTAAAGTTTTACATGCAACTTTTATTGTCTTGCAACAACTACCTTCCAACAAGCTACCATTTCTAGAAAACTAGTTCTAAAATGTAACACACAAGATATAATACATTATTATGATAACTATAATATTTTTCATCAAACTATAATAAATTATTATCATTCAAGAAAGAAAGTAAAACAAAAAAAAAGATGGAAAACACCATGATACACACAAGACCTACAATATCCAAACACCACTTGCATTACTCTTCCTTCATACAACCTTTCTCTCTTCCATTCCTCCAAAGTTCTTCATACTAGAATGATAGGGGTCCACTTCCAATCCCCCTTCATAAGACAACATAAGGTCCACATGTTTCCCACCAAAATAGGCTCCCTTTATTTTAATCCATTCACAAATCCTTCCTAATGATTGGTAAACAAATACCAATCATTCATTTCCATGGGCCAACTAATCCTAATGGTTTCATCCTCAAGAAAAACTAGAGGATGGTAAGTAATCTACCATTGCCCATAGGACTAATTAATCTAGGTGGAATTTCTACCCTTAACATCCCTCATTGGTGTAAAAAAATCATTTTCAATAATTAAAAGATTACACCTAAGTAAATTACATAAGAATTTTAACCAAGGGGTAAACTTTCAATGTCACCCTATTGCCATCAACATCCATTGAACTTTCTTTGCATATTATTGTTGCCTCCTTATGCGTGATCAAGGTATCTTACTTCATATTAACAATGGCAACATGAAAGTAAGGTAATAATCCTCCCCTAAAGTAGTCAGCAATTGGTAATATGCCTTAAGTTGGAGGCAATTTGTTAGCTTCAAAATCCTCTTGTAATATTCTTCTACAGCCTCATTTGGACCTTGCTTGATAATTTGCAAAATCATGTAAACTTGCTTGTTCATCCATTTGTACATTGTGATATTGCTTACAAAAGGTTTGTTCTAACTAGGGTTTTTTTTTTTCCATTTTCTCCAAGGGGAATGGCTACAATGTGAGTGTGATGGTATGCCTAGGTGGCTTTATTTTTCAAAGCATGTGAATCCAATTGGCTACATAAAAAATATTTTCTTACATTTGGCTATCTTAAGTAACATATGTTCATAAACTTGTGGCAAGGACCTAAAGTTTGTTGTATGTTCATGTGGCTACATTTTTAATAGGTCTTTGAGTTCATGTGGCTCCCAAATTTTGTAAGGTATAAAATGGGGGTGATAGATGCTGCCAAAGTTTCGAAACCACAAAATTGGGGAAAAAATTAAACATTGCTAGGAACCATTTCATCTTGTTTATTCATCCTACCTATTTCCATCCTCATATGAGGCACATGATTTACCCTCCTTAAAAATGGCATAGAAATATTTGAAAAAATGTATAGGCACCAAGTAAAACTGAGAAAGGTCTTGAAAATGGTTCCACATTCCATAACAAATCCCATTGCCACTTGCTACTATATGTCCCCCATTTGTATGTAATATCTACAAAAGAATAAAACATTTTTTAATAGCATATGCCAAACAACATTAAAAACATTTGTTGAAGAAGATTATAGAATGAAAACATAAGGTTTATTACTCACCCTGAATGGAAAAAATGAAATTTGGGGTTGGACATGTGCAATAATTGTTGTTCAACTTACCACCTTTTCATCCCATCCTTGTTAACAATGTGGCTTACCACATGGATTAGCCACCCATATCCATTCCAAACCAATGAGTTACCTATTGTGATATGTTGTTACAAATTCTGCAATTTTTTCTAAACATCCCTTTGTTTGGACTAAATTTTTTTTGTTTGGATATTCCAATGGTTTTCTTGGTTCCAAAATTGCACTCAATTCCAAGAACTTGCAAAACCAACTTAAAGCAAAATTCGTTAATAAGATTTCATAGCACTTCAACAAAACCCCATTTCAAAGTCATTAAGCAACTCTAGTAGCCTTGAAGGATTTAGAGTAGAAAAACTATAGAAATAAGTGAGGAAAATACCATAATATTATCTATGAAATATTTCAGAAAAAAGAACGTTGGATATCATATTAGACATAAGAATTAGTAGCACATCCAACCCTCAGAACATTTTTCCACAACACCATTCACATCATTATGGAACTTAAGGGAGAAAATTTATATAAGGTCCCTTTGTACAACATCATCATCTAGAAAGCTTTTGTCAAGTCCCATATGCACAACAAATGATAAAAGGATGAAGCTTACCATGTCCTCCTCCATTGGTATGGTTCCATTAGTAACATCAACAAATTTTGAACCCCATCAACCTAGTAGCATGAGGGGGATTTGAACCCCAATCCACTTAGGATCATGCCCAAATTGCAAGTCACACCCCTACCTACACCCAAACCCTAATTAAATAACATGCAATTTTTATTTAAAAAAACCCTCTAGTAACAATAAAAATGGTAATATAATTATGACAATTAACAACCAAGATTAGGTTGTCAACATTGATGAAATGCAATTAATGGAATCAACATAGTATGAATCATAGTCCAATAACAAAAAGCTACCATCCAAAGTTCATAAGATTATTTATAGAGCTTCATACAAAACTAGTATAAAACCAAAAAATAACCTTAAAGTTGTAAACCTATATAAGTAAACCCAAAAAAGATGGCAAACCTGCATAAAACCTACTCTATCATCCCATAATGATGTTGTTCTTCCTTCAGTGCACAAATTGAAATGTAAAATAGGAATGTTTCCAAGGAATAAAATTCTTGGGCATACATGCGAACAATTAGATCCAAATGTGAAATAAGCCGATTCCAAATCTTTGAAAAATCACAAAGGCAAGGTTGGAGAATGTTTGTTCATCGTCCACACTTCCCAACACCATCACCATGCAAAAACACACCAATTTAAACCATTCATAAATGTTCTAATTCAAAATCCCACTTGTTCCAAACCTTTCTCACAATCTTGATGTTGGGTTGCAATCATGCAAGGGTTGCATGGCAACTTGACAATGGTTTTGCATTGTTAACTTAAAAAATGAAAATTGTTGATCAAGGATTTGAGGGTTTAACAACAGCCCAACAAACATCCCAAAAGTCCCCAAGTTTTTCGAGTGGCCATAATGTGCTTGAAGAAGGGCCATGTGCCCTAGAAAAATGATCTCAACTTCTGGAGCAAGCCAATATTGAAAGTAAATCACCCCACTTACATTTAATAACTCTTGTGTTGGAAATCACTTTTCCAATTCAATAATCAATCCTATTGCAACAAAAGAACATTATTCTTTCACGAAAGTAACAGTCTTAGCCCAAGCCTCCTTGGAAACAAGACTAATAGCACCTATGGTCCGATTGGTGACATGTAACATATACAGTTTGCCGCCAATGAAGAAGGCAACATATTCATCTTGAAATGCAGATTCTTTCCACCATGTCAAGCACAACTTGTCATTGATGTGTTCAAATAGCTCAAGGAAAAGGCTAAAATGCTTGGGGGAAAACTTGATGTCAAGTTCATAATACATTTCTTGTAGGTTTGTTTCACAAAGCTTGAAAGCAACCACAAAATCACAAATGAATGTATGGTATCCTTATGTAAACTTGGACAACCCTTGCACCACTTCCACTAAGGGCAAAACACAAGCAAGATTGCGTAAGGTTTCGACATCGCACAAAAGTTCATAATTGACTTTTACAATTACAATAATTATAGAATCGTCAACCATCTTCACAATTAATGGTTTGTACTTTTGTAAAACACATTTTTAGGGTGATAACATAGAAATCTGACAAGCTTTAATATTCTTCAAAATCTTGTTACTTTGCATTCAAGGATTTCTACCAACTTAGTAGTCTCAAGGTGGTGTTTCAGGCTAAGAACAAAGTAATTGTACATAGAAACCAACAAACTTTCAATCTTTGACACCAAGCTCAAAAATTTAGTGTCTAAATAGCCAAGTTTGTGTGATGTGCCATGCAATGCACACCACTCACAAATGGGGCATGTTTTTTGCATAATTTGGGCTATGACACCATTCTTCACACCCTTCCATCAGCCCCAAAACAAACAAGTTTATTTGCAAAATATATTTCACTCAAACTTCCAAATTCCATCAAACTTTTCACAATGAAGGAGGTCAAATTGTCAAAAGTTGTTTCATCTACCACACATTGCAAGTTCAGCAAAATTGGGACCCTCTTGCATTCTTTTGTCACATACACATGAACAGACAACCATGATTGGTTGTCTATGGTTGTGACCTCATCATAACTCATAAAAATAAAAAGAGACTTTTTGCACAACAACTTTTGTGGCCTACAAGACAACATTGTGGATCACTTCTACCATGGTCTAGCCAATGGAATTGGACCAATGTTTGTAGGGGCAATTCTCCACTATCAAAAACTTGAAAAGCCCCTTCAATCCTTCAAAATCTATTGTGGGATGGCCTTGTTTGAGAAGATGCCAAATTGCCACAAATTGGATGTTTGTTTTTTTCCTTTTTGCCTTGCCCCCATTCTCAAGTTGAACAACAACCGTGTCCAAACCTCTGGCAACAAACAACTTCTCATTTTTCACATGTGAATTAGTAGGACAAATAAAATATTGCCCCATAACAACTTTAGGTTTGGCAATTATGCATTTTCGCATCCTTGAATGTTTGATCAAAGAATCCAATTTTGGCACCAATAGTTTGTCCCTCCCTTCTACTTTAAAACAAACCCGACATTTGACCATGCACATCTTCCCATCCTCTCCACAAACTAGTTCAGACCAACAAAACCTTGCTACCCATCATTCTTAATAAACCCTAATCAATTACCATTCACTTTTCTTTTATTTTTTCTTCTTTGGTTCACTAGGACCAACTTCCAGTAGACTTATAGATTAGGGAAGGTCTTCACTTACTAAAATGTCTTTACCTTTATCAAAAGTGGATGACTGAGGCATGGTTTGAAAAGGGCTTCAAGAGGAACATCAGATGACAAAGGTGTAATTTGAATTGCATCTTGGACATAAACATTAATTTGACGAAGTGACAGACTAACATATGATGATGGTGATAATGTTGGTGTGTCTACAAGGGATTCAGGGTTTGCAAAAGCAAAAAAAAAAATGAAATTTAAAATTTGGCAATGGTTTCAAGGGCGCCATCACCACAAAAAGGGGTTTGATTCACTTGAGCAAAAAACCACATAATGGTTCGGAAACACCAAGCAAGGGATAGAGAGGGAAATGAAAATTGATGCTAATATTTACCTTGGGGTTTGCGTTCAATCAAAACTAGTATGCATTGAAAAGCAACACACCTAGACCCTTGAGCTCCAACAACATGTCATTTCATTTCACGCACTTCATTTCATTTCCCTTCACCTCACTTCATTACACAAACCCCTTCAACTTTGACATTCGGCAACAAATTTTCAAACCAAAATAACTACATAGTAAAAACACTTCAACATTACACACAATATCCAAAACAAAACATGCAAAAAAACACCTAGCATGTAAACTCTTGTTGAACCACAACAAGATTGCATAGAAACAAAAACAAACTAAAAATACAACAAACACCAAAATCAAAGTTGATGGAGGCAATTATGTATTTCAAGGTGGTTTATGAGACCCTAACTCCTTTGTGTGTTGTTGCTTCCTAGTATTCACCTCTTCACAATTGGAATACAAAAATAATAATCATAGAAAGTGAAAAAAAATCAACATTATGTTTTCTTGTGTACCTAAAAATTCCATTTGCACATTGCCATTACACCTTTCACAACTCCATGAAAGCAAGAAATTAAACAAGCCTTGCATTTGATGCAACACACAAGTTGATTTAACAATAGTCCAACTTTCAAATTCTAAAACAATTTGCACCGCAATTGCCATAGTTAATGAGAACACAACAAGTTAATTACTATGCCTCTCATGGTCATGCCATTTAGTGTTGCACTTGCATTTTGAAGCAAAACATGCTTATCAAAACCTCCATAATTCATTTTTCACAACATGTGGGATTTGTTATTGAATGCCAAACGTATTAATTTTTAAACCTAAACCTTTAATGACCAAAATCTCATCTTAAAACAGCTATGAACATAAAAATTGAAGCTCCAGCTTTCAGGAAATTTACAAATTTGATCTTGCAATACAAGTGACAATAGCAAAAGGCCCTAGTTGGGTGGCAATGTGACTAAAAGTGACGAGAAAGGGGTAAGGTGGCATCCAATGGTTGCCTCACTTCAACAGTGATTGCGACAAATTTTGTATCAATCTTTTGGGTGGCTACAACTAGGTTGTTCATCATCAATTCCTAGCAAATTTTTCAAAATTTCTTGCCTTAATTCCTAAAGGGCCTTCATAGAAGATTTTTTTTGCTGCCAAGTGGTGAAATTTTGCCACAAAAAAAACATTGGTTCTAACTCATGAAAAGTGCAATTTAGATGATATCATAAAAAAATCTCCTCCTAATTAAAAACATTTTATAAAGTAAATTTAAAACAGTTGATGATATCTTCCTCTTTAGTGTTCCCATTTGCCTTGATTACTTTCTTAAAAACTTGAATATGGACATTTAAATCCATGGATGGTTGGTAAATGGGGTAATTATGTTATTTTCGTTTCTTGGATTTTTCCTACAATGGCAATACTATTGCAAAAGGTAACATAGGTGGTATAGGCATATACCATGGGTAGTATGATTTCCACATACTATCAAGCCTTGGCCAACCTCCTCCAACAAGTGGTTGTGTGAATGACCTTGACCTATTACTTCCTCCATCACTTGAACTTCTTAATGACCTAGGTGGTTGTTTTGGTGATTTTCACTTCCACCTATAACTACCACCCTTTGGGTTATAAGATAATTGTGTTTTTGATTTGGATGGTTCCACACCATAAATGGTAGTTGTTTTCCTTGTATTCAAGGGTAAAATCTCCATGGCATCCTTCAAATCATCTTCCTTTATTTGTAGATTTGTAACCCCATAATCACCATGATAGAAGGATGATCATGACATCCATTTTTCTAATGTCCCATTTTCCTTCATAAGATATTTGTAGGGCATGTGCATCTATTGCCATGTTGTTTGTTGACAATACCTTTTGGGATCTTCCCCATTTGCCTAAAAATTACTACCAAAAAAAATGGTGAATTTTTGGAAGTAGATGGGTTCATCAGCCCTCCATGAATTGTCACCTACCTTGGAGTAATTCCTCAAAATTACCATCTTGTTTTGCATGAACTTTTCCTCCACAATTTAATTTGAATGCCTTCTAAGGCTCTTAGTTACCACCCAATTTATTGTACTATGTACTACAAACCTTGAAGTACAACTTTTTTCTTTCCCTTTTGTTAGTTAATGATACTAGTGTGAATTCCAATTAGTTTTAATAGTCCTTAACATTATTGCAAAAACCTAATATTCTAGGATCTTGAGCTTGGTTAAGTGGTTAAAGGGTTGTTGCCTTCTTGGTTAAATTTGCCACCTACCTTTTCCACTTTTGACTCTAATTCCAAGTAATATTTTTATTGCCTATAACCATTACCACCAATATGTTTTTCTAATATTGACCTCCACTATTGCTACCCTAAGGTTAACATAAAAACTAGTTTCACAAGTTCATTATCACCACGTATTATAGCCTTGAAAGAAATAACTAGACCTACAAACCACAATTTTTTTGGTCCTTTTTTGATATTTGTGCATAAAAACAAACAAACCCCACAAAATAACAAACCAAAAAACTATGGATTCAAATCTATGATATGGTTAGAAACTTTCAAAAAAAAAAAACCCTTTTTCAATTTCTATAATGCCACCACAATCAATTTTTTTTTCCCAAAATCACAATTGTAAATTTTTATTTGAAAATCTCACAAGCAATCAACAAAAAACACAAATTTGGCACAATATCCCAAAACACAATATCCCCACCAAAGATTGGAAGAAAAAATGAACAACATGGTCACCAAATGTAAATAGGCTTCACAATTACCTTCCAACCTAGTGGTAATGCCCAAAAAGATAATAAAAACCAAGGAAAGTACAATTGATAACAAAGTCCTTGAGTCCTATGTCCAAAAAGAGGTACACTAATTGTGAATATGCCCAAAAAAACAAACAAGTTTTTGAAAATCCTTGTAAAACCCATGTATTTTCCATCATGCCCTCATCACCCAAAAAGAAGTACAAGATGACTACCTTCCTTAGGACAATATAGTAGAAGAAAAAAAAGATTCTAGAAATAAGTATAGGGAGAAAGAAAGAGAGAAAAAAAATAAGATAGAAATAAATGAAATGAGATAGGGCCACAAAAAGAGTGAGAAGAGAGCCACACCCCCTCTTTAAGTCCCAAATCCCCACTATCTTCCTAAGAAAATCTTAAACCTCCTGCAAGTCAGCCCTCAGATTACTTCTTACTTTAGTGCCAGTTAGCCAACTAACTTCCCATTGCCTTTCTACGTACACTTCCTAGGAACTAGCTAGACTTGTTGGCATTGTCTCCCAAATTAATGGAGATAATAAATAAAATT
>Ga0209611_10004671_pt1 | contig 23317 bp, 18 predicted proteins | sample S1TSphgellanicum_3_FD_187693 | JGI IMG/M metagenome (GOLD analysis project Ga0209611, IMG submission 187693) | Host-associated microbial communities from peat moss isolated from Minnesota, USA - S1T2_Fc - Sphagnum magellanicum MG (SPAdes) (version 2) | ecosystem: Host-associated > Plants > Peat... | reverse complement strand
AAAATCCGAACACTAGCAAATTTCGCCAAACATTCAGTAATAGGCACATTAGTGAACGATGAAAAGATATTGACTCTCCAGGTGTTCGCCTACCTGCCCCCTGAACGGCAAAGGGTGGGGGGGGGGCGTGGGGGGGATGGGGTCACAAATCTTTCTCTGAACGCCAGTGCATACACAACACAGCTTTGACTGAATGAAGGAGAAAGACGTTACGTGGCAAGGCGTCAGCCATTCACATTCCTAATTTATTCACTGGACGAGAGCCATACATACATACATACATATGCACATACATACGTACATACCGACGTACGCCTCGAAACAACAAATACCTTTATCCTCATCCTATTCATGGATGAATGAAGAACAATAATAATGAACAGTTCTCAAATCCTGAACAGTTTTTTTAAAAAATTTTTTACATCCCAAAAGAACACAAGAATTTATTAAAAAAAAAAAGAGGAAAGAATAGAGACGCCTTCATAGGATGATGATGAAGAAGATGATGAAGAAGATGATGGATGATGATTAAAGAATATCGTTAACGTAAACTGTTGGTCATGGATGACAGAGAGAACCATGAAGCGGAGCCTGTAGACGTCGGCGTCGTGGAACACGGACAGAGCAGAGATGTTTGTTTGGTGTGCGCTGCGCCCGCGTTGCCTGCCCCTCCCTGCCTGCCTGCCTTCCTTCTTCCTCCCCTTTTGTCTCCGCAGCGAACGAACGCTAGGGTTTGAGGTCGGGCGACTGCATCGATTCTTCCTCTATCGCAATTGGTAAATCTGGGAGGATGGATTACTTGTGGAGGGATTTGAAGGCTCTAAGATTGTAATCTTTGAGGAGGGAAGGAGGAAGGGAGGAAGGAAGGGAGAGAGGGAGGGCATAACAAAGATGGACGTCACGCAATTGACTGAAAGCTCTGTCGGGCCACAGGTGCCGTCCGTGATTGCTGTGAAGGATGAGGGGCAGCAGCTTCACTCAGATTCCTGGTCAGAAGAAAACGACGAAGAAGAAGAAGAAGAAGAAGAACAACAACAACAACACAAGAGATGCGACGAGGACTTGTCGCCGACACGACGAAAAAGTAAGGTGGAGTTTGATAAGGATTTTCTATGTCCGATTTGCATTCAGACAATGAGAGACGCTTTCCTCACCGCTTGTGGCCATAGCTTCTGCTACGTCTGTATCACGACGCATTTGGGAAACAGAAGTAACTGCCCTTGCTGCGGCCTATATCTCACCAATGACCAGCTTTTCCCCAACTTCCTTCTGAATAAGGTGAGTCTGCAAGGTGAGAAGAGCAGCATAAATTTCACAAAGGAATCTGAGACATTGCCATCATTCTTCTAATTGCGGTGGCGGGGCATTATGCAGGCAGTTTGTCCAGTAGCTGCAGCTTTGAACACGGGGGGTGCCTTTCAAACGTTTATTATGTCTGTGCCTATCTATCTTCTTCCTATGGAGTGTAGCAGATTGTATGATGTCAAAGAATGACATGTTTTTATGCGCTGTTCACTCCTGCGCAGCTAATGGGGAAAAAAATGAAAAAAAATAAAGAAAGCGCATCAGCATCACAATTAGTAAGAAGCAATGCTTCTCCATGATATGTATGTTCCATGTGCTGTTCACTCCTGTGCAGTTAATGAAAAAAGCATCGGCATCGCAATTAATAAGCAACGCTCCTCCAACAGAGCAACTACGGCTTGCCCTTCAACAGGTGCCCATTGAATCCGTTTTCAGTTACCCTTTGTGATTGGTCTATGTGTGTGTGTGTGTGTGTGTTCACATCATGCATTTGTGCCATGTGGTTTTGCTCTTTTGTTGTTTGAGGAAATGGAACTGAGTGGGAAATGCAGTTGTTTCCCCCAGGGAGTTGATCTACCAGTGAAGGAGCTAGAGTTGCTAATGCAGCTTTTGGGGGACAAGAAGAGGAAGGCAGAACAAGAGGAGGCGGAGGCTAACATGGAGATACTACTTGAATTTCTGCTCCACTCTCGGCGACAAAAGCAAGAAGAGTTGCGAAAGGTCAGGATATTATAGTAATACACATAAATTTTTTTTGCAAGTATTTGGGATGGTAGCATATCCTCTTACTTTGTGCTCTTTTCCTTTGCAGCTACAAGGAGACCTTCACTTTTTGAAAGAGGACATTGAAACAGTTGAGAGACAGTGCTGGGAACTGGCAAGGGCAAAGGAGAAGTACCTATTGGAGAATAGAACTTCCAGGGATTCAACATCTTCTAGTTGGGACCTTTCAGTCTCTGTTGGGCAGGACAGCACCCAGAACAGGGGTGCTGGTTCAATGCCTGGAAGTAGCCAATCGGGACTCTCTCCAAAGCATACTGTGGGAAATTGTGAAGGCCAGAGTTTGTTGCTTAATCCTACGAAGAATGAATTATGCCCAGTAACTGGTTCTCTTGACCATCGAGTGTCAGATGCACAAGAGCTGCCTGACAGGCTGACAGTCGGAAAAAAACTCCAGGTGTTGGCACAGGTCTGTCACCCATAATCTGGGCTTGTTGGGATGTTGTATCAAGCATGCCTTCTTCAAGTTAACAAAGTACTTCACTTGTAAGGGTTTCTTTCCTGAGAGCAGCAACCAACCTATTCAATGCCTAATGTCAAAGTAAAAATGTGCTCTCACATCATATGATGCTCTGTGTGTGTGAGTTGAAAAGCAGTTTGAAGACTTACAAGAGGCATACTTGCAAAGAAAGCGACATGTTGCACAAATGCATCGTCAGAATCGTTTTCAGGAATTAAGTCAAAAAAAGTTGAAGGATGAAAAGCATGCTGGTTTTCAGAGCTATAGAGATGGCTTGGAGGATTTTCAGTCTGTTCTTAGTGCCTTCACTCGATACAGGTGCCTCTTCTTGCTAGCAATGTTTGTCCATATATTGAGATAGTTTAGGATATTCAAGAGTTCAAAGCAGCGTAATGTTGCTTCTTATGGTAATAGGGCTGGTTTTCATTGCCATTCAGATTTGTTGTACAGACATGCCCAAACAGGAGAAACTTGGCCCTTTGGTCATTTCTGTGGGATTTGGGCTCTCTAGTATGTAAGAGATATCTGTTTTATTTTATCTCTGAGATCAATCCCATTTTTTTCTGGTGGGCTTGGTATTGCAGTAGATTGCGTGTGATTGCAGAACTGCGCCATGGAGACCTTTTCCACTCTTCCAATATTGTCTCTAGGTGAGCTCACCCTACGTGTCTCATTTTTAGTGCTTCCTCAGTGCATGCCTCAAATGGTGTTATTCAGTAGTTATGATAGTGGTACTGGTGTGTATGGTGAGTAGCTGCACACTGTGTTCAGTGTATGCTGCTGAAATTGTGGATGTTTGTTTTTCATCTGGCAGTATTGAGTTTGATCGGGATGATGAGCTGTTTGCAACCGCTGGTGTTTCAAGGCGTATTAAGGTCTTCGAGTTTGCAACGGTATATCATTAGCACCTTTTATGGTCTATGGTTCTGTGTCTGTGGTCATGTTATCAATGCAGGATTCATATAATCGATGATATTGGAAAACTGTCAGTTGCTGTCTATCCAAATTCAAGAATGGACCTGTGGCTTTCTTGATTTGAAGTGGATTTATTGATAGATCTGTTTTGAGATGTCATTAACAAGTGTGTTAGTGTGTTTGTGCAGGTTGTGAATGAGTTGGCTGATGTTCATTGTCCAGTGGTGGAGATTCCAACTAGGTCAAAGCTCAGCTGCTTAAGCTGGAATAAGTATATCAAGCAACATATTGCTAGCAGTGACTATGAAGGGATTGTCACTGTTTGGGATGTAAATAGCCAGCAGGTATCCTTTTCTTTGTTGAGATGATACTTTCAGGTAGTATTATGTCATGCTGGTAGTCAATCTGACCTATGGTAGTGTTTGTCTGTCTGTAACTCACTGAGCAAGATTGCACAGGAATTAACATGGTGAGCTGAGGAATTAGTTAATGCAAAGAATCATGGAGTAGGAGGGGCATGAACTGTGTAATTGAATATGGACATCACTTAGTAGGGTGTCAATTCCAGCAGCTGTTCTGTCAATTGTTTCATACTGTAAGGTGGAAGTATATGGTGAGTTGATGCGCTATCTTATACAGAGTATTATGGAGTATGAGGAACATGAAAAGCGCGCTTGGAGTGTTGACTTCTCTCGAACAGACCCAACAATGTTGGTTTCAGGCAGTGATGATGGCAAGGTGGGGTACCTGCTTGCACACTTGTTGGTTCTTGAGTTGTCCAAATGTGAAGAGATTGCTGCAACCACACCATATCTGTATGCTGATTTTGTCTGGAGCATGCAAACTCTATGCACAATGGGGATGGAGAAAAGTGCGTGAGAATTTATTCTGATTTGATATTGGGGGCACTTTGCAGGTTAAAGTTTGGTGCACAAGGCAAGAGATGAGTGCTCTCAACATAGATATGAAGGCCAATATCTGTTGTGTTAAATACAATCCAGGTTCCAGCAACTTTGTTGCGGTAACTTTTACTCCATCACTATTCCTTGTTCTGGGATATCCCATTGCAGTAGACACATGCTTGAACCTTCAATCTCTACTTTCCTGTGCCTTATTTGTTTGAGTAGCTGACTAAGTTTTTAATTCTATGTGAGTCTGGTATATTCTCTACAGGTTGGTTCAGCTGATCATCATATACATTATTATGATCTGCGACGTCCAAACATTCCCCTCCATGTTTTCAAGGGCCACCAGAAGGCTGTCTCATATGTGAAGTTTATTTCACCAAATGAGCTGGCCTCTGCATCTACAGACAGCACATTACGGCTTTGGGATGTTCAGGAGAACAGCTCTGTATGGAATCCATGCTTTGATTCCCTTCGTGTCTGGGTGTTGATTCAGTCCAGAGTTGTTGATTAGTTAGGGGAATTGTTTGGAGAACTGGGAATGTGCTACTTATGCATCTTGCTAGTCTTCTCATTCTGAAGGTGTGTTCTTGTCAGCTTGGTGTTGTATGAGTCCGAAACTGAAGGGCTCAGTCTTGAGTTTCAGAAGACACATCAGAGCACTGTTGAGGGAATTATTTGTAATTTCATTTTGGCACATTTTGGTCTGTCTGCACAATACTTTCAAGGAGCATTTCAGCAAAGTTTCATTGAGTTTGTGGGCGGGATAAATTCAAGAGATTTCCTTGCTGAGTCTGGAGGTTGACCTGAAGTCTCTGTTTGCAGGTTCGAACTCTGCAAGGCCACACAAATGAAAAAAACTTTGTTGGGCTGACTGTGAACAATGAATACATTGCATGTGGCAGTGAGACGAATGAAGTCTTTGTGTATCACAAGGTAATTGTGAGTTAATATGTACAGTTGCACCTTGGCTCTTCCATTTTATCCGTAACTTTGAGACTGCTGCAGTATATATGCAACCTCTGCTTTGTAGCTGGAACATTAGATCTAATGTATACTCACAGGATGCATAGTCCTTTGCAAGTGATTGTTGTAACTGACATTGTGATATTCTGGTTTGTGGCTTAGGCAATCTCAAAACCAGCCTCCCGGCATAGGTTTGGGTCATCAAACCCTGAAGAGAGTGATGATGATGTGTCGCCACACTTCATTAGTGCTGTGTGCTGGAAGAGTGAGAGCCCCACCATGTTGGCAGCCAACTCACAAGGCACAATCAAAGTACTGGTATTGGCCCCTTGATCCTTCAATCTTTCTGTGGAAGTAGTTTTACATGGGTGACACTGCAAGCTGGTGTAGTAGAGGAGTTTTGGCCTTTGGCCTAATTTTTTGGCCTGTAGCTGGAGTTTGTGTTATTTTACATGGTCAATAAGGTTCAATATGGACATTCCTGAATCATCATCACTTTCTCACATATGCTTTGTAGCTATTCTGCTGCTGCTGTCTTTAGAAAAATGATTGGTTTGGTGTTTAGAACCCAGGCAGTTTTTCATGGAACTGTGGAGAAGATTATCAATTCATATAGCATTTCTGTAGATTGGATATTCTGAGATTTTGTTGTGTGGATGTCCAAAAGTTGAGACTTCTCTCTAACAATTTGCATCAGCATACACATGACACATTGGGTGTGCATGTGTAGTGGTGTGTAGTTCCCACCACTCAAAAACATAGAGGCTGCCATGTGACCCAGTTGGGTACACCGGTGCATGACTTTACATTGGTTGATTATGGAATTCTTGTGTTGCGAACTTCCGCAGCTATAATGGTGGCTATCACTGGAGGTTCCAATGCAGTATTCCATTTGAGACATTCAGAGCATGTATATTCTAGTGATCCAGCAGGTAGAGAAATGTGTATTGAATTGTACAATGCAGAAGTGCTCTAGACAAATACCCCCTTAGGCGAAAGTGGAAACACTTGATTGTCTTTAAATTCATGCATATATCATCTACTTCTTGTTTTTCCCTTCAATAAACAGGGGAGTGATTGCACTGGTGTTGTAATGCCATTACAGAATCTGTTTGTCAAAGAGTTTGAGATGGTACCCTTCACTCTTGATGCTGTACTGAGAATAGAAGGATGAACCCTTTATGTTTTCCAGTCACTCTATATTCCATTAGGTTTGAGTAGAAATGGAAAGTTTTGTGTGGTTGATGCTGGGCAGGTTGGTAGTCAGGTTGAGTGCTTTGGAACTTGAGCTCTTCACCTTCTCTCTTGTTGCAATTGTTTTCCTATTGATGTGGTTTTAGGCTTTGGTGACTGAAGTTCTACCAATGTGAAGACCAATCACAGATGGTAAGGTATTCTCTCAGTGCACAGGCTACCTTCTTGTTGCCTTTGCATTAATTTAATAATTTCTTGAGGCTTGTTGGCATATTGTAATATGTTCACACTTTCAATTTTTGGTTGCCACCCAAGTTACTGTTGCAGACTACAATGAGCCCAATAATTCTCAGGAGGCTTCATTCGCTACCCCAAACCTGCAAATTTGGAGGTGAGCCTTTGTCAATTTCTGACTCTTCCATGCTAGAGGTACAATTAGATTGTGGCAGATTATTAGCTAGGTATATGCAAGAGGACTTTCAGGCTGTATTTAGTAGATATTGAACCCTACACTTATTGAGTAAAGGTAATGATCCAAAACATTGGGTTTTATCACATTGAAGTGAAAAGAATATAACTAGCATACTTATTGCCTGCTGTTGAAATTCTGAAATATTCAGATTGGGGCTGCTGGACTCTCTTTTGTTCAAAAGATTACTTATTTCGATAAGATTTGTCAAAAGATTTGTCACCTATCAACCATAGCAAAGGTGCACAAAGTTGAAACTAAAACTACTTAGATTGAGTGATGAGGAGCTACAAAGAACATGCCATCAAACATGTTTGTGAGGTTTCATTGCGAAGCATCATAATCAAGCAGTTTCCTAGTGTTGTGCAATTATTTTGATTTTTGTAAGAACCATACATACGTCTGGGTCTTTCAACAACCATGATTTTAAAGAACCTGAAGTTTTCAAAAACGCTTTTTTTTCTTATACTATTTCAAAGAACCTATCCAATTCCAGTTTTCTCAAATTTGAATTTTGTGAGATCCTTTTTGGCTTGGCTATTTTTGAACCTAACAATTGACAGTTATGTTGAATGGGTTCTTTAGCTTAAAGAACCTTGCAATGTGAATTTTTTTCTTCTGCAACAATTTGAATGCAAGCAGTGTAGTAGTTAAGGTTCCTACAGCCTGTAGTCTGACTTGATCACATTGAGTGTGGGGCATATGAGTGCGTCTTTTGAATGGGTTCTTTTCATTTGGTGCACATCACAAAAGCTTCAAACTGCCTGTTACTTCCATCTACTGAATGGTTGCGCTCTATAGCAAAACAAGCACCTAATGACAGAAAAATTGAATTTCAACACTCATGCACACTCGCACTGCTGATCAACAATATTCAAGAAAAAGAACTGACATAACCACAGCAATCAACAGGAGTAAAGAACAAACAGACTGATTTGAATACAATTGATTCTATTCTGGAAATACATTCCAGGGGAGGAAGAGTCACAAATCTAATTACCCAAGATGGCCTTCGTGGTCTTTAGTTCTGCAAAGCAAAAGAACATAAAATGAACTCGAAATGACATGCAATAAGAATGGTGCAATGACAATAGTTAGAAATCTTCTTCGTGCAATAAACAACATTATGTCTTCAAGAACTGCTCTGAAAATCCCTGGTAGAGCTGCTTTGTACTCCGTTCTAGGGCCTGAATTCATAAGTCCCAAGAAGAAGAGGCAAAGTACCATCGAATTCAGGCCTACTTGAGGTACATACAAAAAACAATATTCTTCTGGGGAGTTGGTGTGCTATATAGTGTGAAGGACTTGGTCCCAAGCTCAAGGGCCTTTCTTCTTGGGAGTTGGTGTGCTATATAGTGTGAAGGACTTGGTCCCAAGCTCAAGGGCCTTTCTTCTTGGGAGTTGGTGTGCTTATAGTGTGAAGCACTTGGTCCCAAGCTGAATGGCCTAAGTCTCTGGAGCCTAATCCAAAGCAAATCTCTGGAGCTCATCCATCAGGATGACTTGTTGTTAGTTAGAGTTGGGTTTCCATTTTTGCAGGCTGGACCCAACTCCTTGGCTAAGTCTCAACAAATGGAACCAACAAGTATAGCCACATACTAAGGACTCCCACTGATGTTCAAGACTTCTAAATCAGGCCCTAGTGTGAAGGACTTGGGTCCCAAAATGGAGCTCTAGGCCAATCAGATTGCAGGATTGAATCGGGACTTACCAATCGAGCACTAGTGTGAAGTGCCCCTTAGTTGAAATTTGAGAGTTTAATTCATACATTTGGGAACAAAATTTAAGTTGAACTTGAAAGTAATGTTATTGAACGGGGGCCCCCATTTTAGATGCAAGATTATATATATATATCACCTAGCTACAAGTGGATGGACATATTGGAAATTACTACCTTGGCAAGTATGACACTAATCATATTATTTCCAGAAATGTTGAGATTTTCAAAATAAATAAATTCAAAGATTTGTTTTTTGAAGCAACATAGAGAACCTTTTAGAGTATTCTGAAATATGTATTTTGAAATATAGTCCATATTTTGTAGCTATGGTAGTCAATAGGGAGGGGTGCGTGATAGAAAATGACTATAGTAAATAAAATTTTGTTTCCTTGGGAAAGATTGTTTTAGGAAAGGGGAGCTTGCAACAATTTTCATGGATGCTTCTTATAATTTTGTTGACTCCAATTCACAAGTTAAGTAATATATATGATTATAAGGTGAATGTGGATCAATAGGGTGTATCTACAATTTGTTTCTAGATTTGATTTTGAAGTTGTAACTTCATCACATTTCAAGGCTTTTATTTGCATTGTGTAATATGCATTTGTGCAACCCTATGGCTTGTTTTTAGAATCTTGTACTTGTTGTGGTTGGAAGTTGGGTTGTGGGTGCAAGACACTATTATTGCACATGGGTAAAGTTTTTTTTTGAGACTATTGGGGTTTGTCACATCTATAATATAGTCACATCCAATAATGTGGTTATATTCTATTTTTTTTTTTGGGTGCTCATGTTTGAACTTCAACTATGTCATCACGAAAAAGGATTTTCACAATGTTTTTACATATTATGATAAGTCAAAACATAAAGAAATCAAATGCTAAATTTTTTTTGTTTTTTTTGTTTCATATGATGTGATGTCAAAATATATTTGTGCAAAAAAAAGTTTACTTCACAATATATTGAAAAATACAAATGTCCTTCAAAAATGATTGAAATTTTGTTTAGTCTTCATGAAATTTTTAATATCTACTAAAAATTATAATTTCATATTATTAGAATAATTTGTGAACCATGTGAAGAATTTGATAATTATCATATCACAAATGGGTTTTTTTTTATTGCGTTGATCATAAGTATGTGGTAAATTAACAAATAATCACTTTCTAACGGAAGATGACAAGAAATGTGAAGTGAATCATTTATCAACATGTGAAACACTATGATAACATTATTGAGGTTTGCCATAGTTATAAAGTAATCACAACCAATAATGTAGTCAGAACAATTGTGGATTTTGCTATCAAGCTTATTCATCTCTCTTTCAACAATATCATTTTCATGTTGTTGAACACAAGGTAAATATTGTAGTTAATGTAGATACATGAATGAATGGCTCACTTTTGTGACATTTTTTTTTGGTTACCCATCTCTTAAAAATGTCTTGTAATAAAACATACAATGTCCATTTTGCCAATCCAAGGACTTGGTTTTAGAACCAAACTTTGAACATTTTCATTATACATTAAATTCAAGGACTTTTTTAATATCTTTGCAAGCAATTTCTTGCAAATCAATTTTGTTGAACTAAACTAGTGATCTAGGGATGATTTGGACCCATGTGCAATTGTTTTTGGTAGATTATTTGGAATGATGTGTCAACATAAGAGGAGGCTTTCAAATTCAAGAAATTTAATAGGAGATTCCTATCACTAGCAAGACTAGTGATCATAATCAATGGTTACATCCCATGGTTGAAGTGGGTCATTATTGTTATTGGTTTCAACAAGTAGATGATGAAGGTGAAGGTAGATGTGAATGACATGTTTCATGAATTTCTAGAGGTGAAGAAGAGTGGAAAGCTTTGCACCATGAATCATGAGATCCAAAATGATGACATTGCTATAACAATTTTTTAATCCATGGGTCCAAATTCTTTAAGGTGTACCAAAATCTTGACACAATGTCAGCTTTTGCTGTTTTTTTTTACCATGAAAAAACACATTTATGGATGATTATGATGGAATCTAGAATTGTAATGGTCTAAAATATAGTCCTTTAAAAAATTTTGACAACTTTTGATTCATTATTTAATGGGGATAAAATAATAGGTTAAAAAAGGACTTCGGTAAGGACTAGGCCCTTTTTGTCCTATGTGGTACACCTTAAAGGATTTTCACCACCATCCTAATGACTTTGTAAATATTTTGTTGCACCAATTTACAAAATATTTTATCAAATTTATGATATACGTAAACAAACACAAGTATAATTTTAATCCCAAATCAATTTATGGATCTCTTATTTCTTCTTCATTGACACCCCCAAACTCCTTGATTGATTCAAATGCGAGTCCTAAAGTGAAAACATTGAAAGAAAAAAAGGTTGAGGTATGTTCCTTTGTTCGCAACACTTCAGGGGTAGAGGGGTTTGTTGGAGCTTTAGGATGGGGATTAGGACGAGTGACAAGCAGGTCAATTATTCATATCAATCTACACAAACCAAACAATATGTTGGTTAGTGCATAATTGGAACACTTTTGGTGCACAAACAAATCATGGGCATACACGGACTCACAAGATTCATCACAATTCAGACTTGGAGGAAGTCACCACCTTCCCCCTTATAGTGTTCTTTCACCATAGGGGTTACACCCTAATGTCATTTTTTTCAAGACTCCCAAGTTAAAAGTTTCGAAATTCTTAAAATTGGGACTCCCGTCACTTTGGACGACCATAATTTCTTATGCAATCCTTCAATTGAGGTGAGGTTTAAGGCAAAGTTGTATCTCTCATCAAAAGTTTTCCAACGATATGTGGCACACCTCTTTCACGCACCTAAATTAAGGCAATTCTCGACTTTTAGTGGTCAAGAATTAAATTGGCATTTTGACTCCCGACCTTTCTATTGGCCATCACTTGTGTTGTAAGTACTCAAATGGATAATATGAATTCATTGTAAACATATACGTTTTAATAACTTTCCAATGGTATAAGGAAGCCTTCAATCTAATGAGTTTGGACCCCTCAAATTGTTCTTTGAAGATTTGGGACTCCATCAAGACTCCAACTCCCAAAGTGAGAATCCATTTGGGAGTGTGTGAGCTCATTCCCTCACACTCTCCCACACTCCCAAGAGTGTGAATGTGACTTTTGGGTTGCACTTTCAACCTGCACCTTTCTATGCCATTGCCTTGGTTATGAGTTCGAGGTTAAGGTCGTGACATTTGTAAAATGTGTAAAATATTATTAATCTTTGTGGCATTGATAAATAAAAAACCAATTCCAACATTATAACAAAACATGGCATCCATGATTAATTTTATATGATTACACATGGCATAAATGATTTGAAAATGACTAAAAATGGCATAAGTGACAAGTTTAGTTCAATTATAATCGAAAAAATTTAATAATAAACGTTTTGACATAATGCAAGATGATCACTAAATTTTCTTATTGAAATTAATTTATAGTGAAATTTTAAAATAATCATTGTATTAAAAAAATTTGTGGTGTTTTAATTGTGAGATTTGTTTTGGGACATGTTTATTGTAGGAATAAACACATCATCCAACATAATGGAATTGAAAATCTTGAAGATTGTTCAACAACCAGAGGTAGCAAAAAAGGTAAAAAATGAATAAGACAAAAAAATTGAAAAGGAAAAAACAATAAGTGAGACAAACATCCCCAATCCTTCGTATTTAAATGCAACAGTGAAAAAGACTTTCCATTTACACCAATAAGTTCTTTTCAACATTTCATACAAATCAATCAATACACAACATTGGGAGGCCTTGATTTCCTAGCTAACACAACTTTATTCATCAATGTGTATGCCATTTAGAGGGACCCAAAATGGTGGGAAGGACCTACATAATTCTACCATGAAAGGTTCATCCAAAACCCAAAGATTGATTTGATTAGCTACCATTTCTAGTTTATTCCTTTTGGAATTGGTTGTTGCCAATACTTTGAAAACGCCATTGGTCCTTTTGTTTGTGTAGATAGCCTTGCCTCATCAAATATGCAACTTCTAGTTCTTTCTTTATGATAGCTAGAACACTACCACTCTCAACATGAGCAAAAGTTTCAACCTAACCATGTTGTTCACAATTCCACTCAAAATTGAAACTATGTTTGCTTAAGCACCTCTATTAGGTCCTCAGGGCCTTGTCCCCAAATCACAATTCATTAATTTGCATTTTATAGTATACTTAATTTGTATTTGGATTATTAGTAAACTAATCAATTGGTGGCTACTCTAAGTAGCTTTTATGAAACTTTCTAACTTGATTATTAATTGTTTAAATCAATGTTTAGTTAGTTAAATTTTTTACCAATTATGAATTACCAATTAATTGATGTTATTTAATTAATGATTATTCCCCAATACCAAATAACATTTTAAGAACCTCTTTGACTTAAATTTTTTTTCATTTATTCAGTCATTACTAGTTAATTGATGGTCAGTTAGTTAGCAGATGGTAGTAGTGGTTTTTTTTTTTCAAAATTTTGATGTAACACAAGTTGCAATCATTTAGAAGATGATATAACCAAGTTTGGTTACAATTTTATTTTTTAATGTGAAATAAAAATATACGTTTCTTGGCTACATGTTGAAACTTGAGGTAGAATATTGCCAATCAAAATTTAAATAATTAATTTTACCCCCAAAAAAGGTTATTTGATATGGGGTACTTGGAACCTACCCATTGACCAAAACACTTAATATTTGTGTACCTACACCCTAACCTAATGAATTTTTTTTAATGTTAATATATTTTTACCCAATGGATGAAAAATTTGAAAAATCATATATCCATGAGTTTATATTTAAAATAACATACTTACACAATATTGGTCCAAATTTAATTTCACACTACTTAAAATTTGAATTCACTCAAATTATTGTTTTGAAGATATTATATTCTTATAATAAACAAGCTTACAAAACTCCCCTTGCATTTTTTAAAAGTCAATAACATAAATTTGATTTGCTGAGGATTTCAATTTTATGTTTTTCCTTTTAATCCCATTAATTCATCTACTTTGGAGTCTTGTTCACAAATGATTTCATTTCCAAAATGTATTATGAAATGTCATAAATGAAATAATGGTTTTTAAACATGAATGGAAGATTACAAAGAAGGAAAAAAAAGAAACATGAATGGAAGATTACAAAGAATTAATGTATAATTTTATTTATTTAATGATATCATTGGTTGAATAAGAAACTAAAAATGTTCATGCACACTTTGCAAAATTATAGATTTTGAAATTCTCAAAAAGATAAAGATAAAGATTCACTAAAAGTGGTTCATTTCCATTATGGATTGGATAAAGGTTTTTCATCATGATAATGAGTGAAGTTTTAGCAAATTTGGGTCAAAAAATATTGATAAAAGGCACCATGATCCAAAGATTATTCATGAGAATAAAAGAAAACTTCATGAAGTCACCATACTATCCTTTTATACATATGAGTTTCATTGTGTGTGTGTGTGTATAATTTAACATACATGTGTGCCATCATTAGTTTTAGTATGATGAATGCATTGTCATGTTTAGTTTGGAACTTGCCAATATGTATGTGATCATGGACAACCCTATCTAAGGAAAATGCCATCCAATGTATAGGGTAAAGCCCACCCCCTACACAAATGATATAAATACCTACTTGTTCCTTTTTCCCATGATACCCAATGGATATCATAAGAAAAAAAACAAATATTGGGTGTCTAAAAAAATGGAATGCATGTATCTACCCACAAAGGTGAGTGTTCCATTTGTTGAAACACTTGTATGTTTAATGCTCTATAATTGTATATACAAATCTACTAAAAAAATGTTGTTTCTATATGTAAGTTATGTCCCTTAAGATGAGGGCAATACCTAAGTAAAGGCTTACATAAGTAGTTAAGGTCGACCCAATTCTACCATTGTCCTCCTTAGTGTAAGACCTTACCGCTTGTAAATAAAGAGGCCTATAAACAAGATCAACCAAGTTAGATGTAGAATTAGTGACAAATACATAGACATGTATGAATTTATGAACCTCCCTTGGTAATTGTAGGACCTTTGCAAAGCATAAGAACCCTATTTGAAATGAAATATACCTTCCCTATTGTGGAGGTAAATTACACTACATAAAAAGTGCCTCCATTTTACACTAATCTTTTTTCTCCAAATGTTTTTTATTTGAGGTTAAATAACCAAAAAGAGAAGGCCCTTGGTGATTACCAAATGATTATTAAGACAAGATTCCCTTGATGTTCGTTCTCTAAATAAAGAGACAATAGTCCAATAGATAAATGAAATTTGCATGTTAAAAATGTTTCTAACAAGGAGCATGGACATAAGATTTTGGCTTATAGAAAGGAATTGTGCATGGTTGCAACAACAACAATGCATAAAGCCTACCCTACCACAACCATTTGCAAGAGGCTTTTGTGATGCATTGCATGCCACTCTTCAAGCATTGTTATTTGCAACCTTAACCACAAAAATCTAAGCTTTTGTACAAGCTCAAAAAGGAATGTTAGGAGCACATTATAAAGTGTACCCATATTCTATGGTATTGTACTATGGACATACTATAACTAACTTCCAGCTTTTAGTAGCGATGGGTCGATTGATATGATATTACAACAGGGTGAATTTATGTTTCATCTTGAATTAAAACAATAGTTTGTAATTGTTCCAAGATATGTCTTTAGAAGGATAATCAAATCATGTAAGAAATTGAAAAAAATAGAATCATAGGAATATTACAAATGATGTGGAACTAATTTAATTTCCTTATAATAAATTGAATTCCTTACTAAAATAAATTGGTGGTTCTTATATTCATACAACTAATTTGGAATTGAACAAAATGAAACAATTGAATGTAATTTATGTTTAAGAAAAAATCCAATATCCAAAGTTGATTTTAAGTATAGATTTTAAAAATCATGATCAAGCTACTAAAATCAAAGATGAAAGCATGATTATAAGTGCATTAAACAATAACTCATGCATCTTTCTTGAAATTTTGAAAGCAAATAATATGGTGAAATTTTCCTTGTGATTTTTTTGAAATAAGAACATAATGGCTCACTCATCTAAAGTAAATATAAGCCATTTGACTAAATTTGATGGGAATTATTACCATGTATGGAAGCATAGGGTGACATTGATTTTCAAACAAGAAAGGATCCTAGCAATAGTTGATGGCACAAAATTAAAACACATAGCCCCAACTACAACACATATAGTTGCAAGGGCACAAGCTTTGCTTGCCACTAGGTCATGTAGCATTACTAAGTGGGAAGGACAAGACATACTTGTTCTTACACTTATTAATAAATGTTTAGAAAACAATGTCATCTCAAATGTACAATCTCTGGGTACTTAAAGACAAGCGTGGGTAGAGTTAATGAACATGTTTAAATTCAAAGATGCAATAACAAAGATGTATTTATATTTGAAATCTTGATCAAATTCATGTATTAAAGATGCAAGAAGGTGAAAATATGACAACACACATTCTAAATTCATATAATTACTTAAAAAACTATCATTAGTAGGAGCACCAATTTTTTATGATGAAATGGTGCTCTCATTGTTGAGAAGCATGCCAATGAGTTGTAGAAATTTTATTAGTTCCTTGAGACAACCAAACTTGATTTTACAAGCACTAATAATAGACCCATTACAAGAAGAAATTTTGCATCAGATTTTTTTATAGCTATTTTATGTGGGTAAGAAACCATGTAATCCAAGGTATAAAAAGAAAATGTTTGTGCCTACTAACAAGGGGAAAGAAATAGCATATTTAAAATATGGGTCAACAACCAAAAAAACTCCTCAAATGTTTTTATTAAAAAATTATGGTCAAGTAATTAAGAAATGTCATCCCCAAATTGCAACAAAAGCAAGGGTTAAACAATAATCAAATCTAACATCTAGTAAAAAATTTAATGTTCTAGCCCTTGTAGTTAATGAGGGGTAGGAAAACACTTGGTATGTTGATACTAGAGCTACCCATGATATGTCCCATGATATTCAATTGTTGCGAAATATACAAATAATGACCATGGCCAATTGGTATTTAAAAAATACGATACCATTCATAGAATCCATGGCCAAGTGGAATTGTTGATTATACAAGAAAATAGACAAATTAAGGAGATCCCTAATGTTCGAAATATGTGTTAGGACTTAAGAAAAACTTATTTTATTCAAAAAAAATTGATTAGGTTGGGAGATAAATCTTCATAAAAACATCAACAATGCATTTTATGAAATGCTTCTAAACACCATATTGCTACTTGCAAAGTAGAGGCCAACCTTTATAAATTAATGAGCTCTAACAAAGATATGGAAAATTTCTTTCTTGCTCCCATTGTAACTAATGTTAACAAGGCTAATCTATGGCACTTATATTTACGATGCATAAACCAAAATCATAAATAAAACAAGCTCAAATTGTAGGTATATGAATAGAACAATTTAATGACAAAAACCTTTCATTGTGTGATTCATATATACAAGGCAAACAACATATGATTAAATTTCCTAAGAGTTCAACTACAATATCTAATGACATGCTAGACTTGATCCATAATGATATTTGTGAACCATTAAACCCCCAATTCATATATGATGTGAATACTTTTAAACATTCATTGATGATAAAACTTGGTATACCACCATTTATTTATTAAAACATAAATGTGAAGTGTTTGAAAATTTCTACCAATATAAGGAATATGTGAATAAATAAATAAATAAGAAGATAAAAATTTTAAGGTCTAATAATGGGGGGAGTCCAAAAGAAATATTTTAATCAAAATTTGTCAAATCAATGAAATTTAGAGAAAATTTATTGTTCTAAAGACACCTTAACAAGACGGGTGGTTGAAAGAAGGACCTTGGTTGGGGTTGTTCATAGTATGTTATCACAATCTAGACTTCAAATTTTTTTGGGGGGGAGGCCATAATGACAACAAATTATTTATAGAATAGGACCCCAACAATAACATTGATTAGTCATGTTGTACCTCATGATGTTTGGACATGAATTAAACTAGATTTTTGTCATTTAAAAGTCTTTTGTTGACAAGCTTATGCTTTAGTACATAATGATCATTGTACAAAACTAGACTCTCATAATATTGAATGCATATTAAATTAGGTTATAGGAGAGTCTAAATTTTATATAATAATTAAAAAGGGGATTCAACATTTTTTTTTTCAAGGGATGTCATTTAAAATGAAGAGCCTAATATTTCAACAAAGGATACATCAACAAGGGGGCTAGAAAATTATTCAATTGAAGATCTTATTGTGAACTTGTCATTTTTCAATACACACACAACTTCTTCACAAAATGCTTCTCGTATAACACATCCACCCACACTCCATTCAATTACAACTACACCTATTCTTGTACAACCTACTACAAGTGTTTTTCCTAGTCATTCTAATACTTTGCAAATTACACAACCACTTGAAGTTTCTTCTCCAATATCAATGTTTTATGTTGAAGAAGACTTTTTTCAAATAAATTAAGGAGAAGAGATCAATCCCACATATGTATCTAGTGACCCTCCCTATTTATCATTGCTTTTGCCAAGTCCGTCTTCTACAAGTCTTCCAAAGTTCATTAGACCTTGTTGTACCCTCAAAAAGTCACAGAGGCTAATATAAACAAGAAAAAGTCATAAAATGGAAAGTCCAAAGGCCCTTTGAAGAGCTCCCAATACATTAATTGTTCAAGTAACCATTCTAGAACCTCCTACAATATTTAGAACATTGTTTAGTAAATCAACTTTATGTCGGAAAACCACTATTAAATTGTAATTAGATTTTTTTAAGAAAAATAAAACTTGGACTCTAATTCCTTTACCTCAAAATAGACAAGCAATCTTTTGTAAATGGATATTCAAAATTAAGTATAAACTAGATGACATTAGTCATAAATATATAGCTCTATAGTAGTTAGAGGCTTTAGTCAAATTCCAAGATTGAATTATTAGGAAACCTATTTTCTAGTTGTCAAAATCAATTCTATTTGTGTTCTTTTAGCCTTAGCTACTGAATACAATTTTAAAACACACTAGCTTGATGTTAAGATTGCATTTTAAAATTGATTCTTAGAAGAAGATATGTAAATGCAAATTTTAGAATGTTTACACATTAAATCACCTACAACTTTAGTTTGTAAACAAGAAAAATCATTATGGAATGCGTTAAATATCATGTGCTTGGTACCAAAGATTTGATACTTATTTTCTTCAACACAATTTTGAGCTCACATAAGTTGATTCAAATGTTTACATTGAGAAACTAGATTTTAGGGAAATTTTAATTCTTGCAATCTATGTTGATGATTTCCTTGTTATTAACAATAAGTTGTTGCTTATTCAAGATTTGAGTCCATTGTTCAGGGAGAATTTGAAATGTCTAATGAAGGGGAAATCACTTACCTATTAGGTACGAAAATTTTATAAAATCAACTTTAAGGTTGGTTGTTTGTTTCTTAAGATTTTTTTTCCAACAATGTCCTACAATTCTACATGTTGAGTTGCCATCATATTAACACCCCTCTTGAGGCTAGATTGAAATTATCATGTGAGCATTGTCTTGAACCTCTTAAGGACAAAACTATAATGAGTGACATTTTTTATTCTCCACTTGTTGGAAGTCTAATTATGCCATTGTCTATACAACATTTGATTATGCATTCACTCTAGGCAATCTCCCACAATACTTGATTAATTCATGATAAATGTAGTGGCAATTTGCCAAATGCATTTTAAGATACCTCAAAGGTGCTACCTTTGTTGGTATAAAATATCAATAGTCTACCACTAGGGATATTTTTTAGCTATTTGAATGATGATTATGTTGGGGACAAAGACATATTACATTCCATTTTTGGCTTTTTATTTTTGTTCATGGGAACTATGGTTTCATGGGGGAACAAGAAACAACCTTTGGTGGCCTTCTTTAGTATTGAATACAAATACATGGTGTTAATTAAAGCAATTGTTGAAGTTGTTTGGTTGTGAAAAATATTGTAGGAACTTGGTTTTCACCAACTTAACGGGCTTTTGTAAACTATGTCAACGATTAGAGTGCCATGGCTTTGACCCAAAATCCAAAATATCATTTGAGAAATAGAAATAAAAATACCCGATATCATTTTATTTGTGAAAAATTTCAAGCAATACAAATCAACCTTGAGTACTCAATTACATAAAACATGGCAATTAATATCTTTATTAAAAGTTTACCCAATGTCACATAACATCATCATATGACCCAACTAGGTACATGTTTGTGCAATTTATTGCAGTGTTAAAATTTTCTTTAACTACATTCATCATGATAAAACTAGAAGAAAATTTTAAATCTATGATTCCATATATGATTGATTTTGTAATGATATCGGACATTATATGATTGAAGGCCCTTACTTGTAACGGATGAATAACAAAGGACAAGTAGTCATTTAATGTTTGATGTGGCACTTTTTATCTTATAGTCATTAATAACAAGTTGTAGAGGGCAAGCCATATATAATGCTAAGGTGTCATATAATGAATGATTAAAATATGATTGGCAAACACTAAACCATTTCATTATTCGAATTTATACCTAGATTAAAATCATTTTCTTGGATTATTATTAAAAAAATGTTTTTAATAGGTAGGTAGATAGGTAGGTAATAGGTTTAGGTAGGTCAAAAAAGACAAGTAGGTAAGTAGTAGCTTAACCTACCTACATGACTTATGTAACCTATGTAACTTACCTATGTAATTACCTTGGTCTAGCCTACTTACTTTAGTTATTTAAGAATGCACATAGGTTACAAGTATTAGGAATTGAACCCTTCACATGCACAATGATAAACCAAGTCCTTGCCATTGACTACAACATCAAAAGGTGTCCTATTTTGGTCAAGTTTTTTATTTCACATGTTTATTTCATATCACTACAAGACTATGAGATAAGTACATAGCAAGTGGTAGGATGATAGGTAGGAAGTGGGTAGGTTATAGGAAATAAGAAATTAAAAAAGTAGGTAGGTAAGTAGGTAGGTGGGTGGGTAGGTAAGTGGTAGGTAGGTGGTTTGGTAGGCAAGCAAGTAGGTAGGTTAATAAATGGGTGGGTGTGCAGGTAAATATGTAGGTACATAGGTAGGTGGGGGGCAAGGGTAAGGTTGTCTATGTTCATATCAAATGATTTGTAGTCATTTTTTAATCATCATAATGACAATTGGACATCCATGTAACTTTTTCATTACTCATGGATGCCATATAAATGAAATAAAAGTGATGAAAAATAACATCCCCCATCTTGTTACCACCTCATCATTTATTAATCACATGCCCCACTAATATATGACTATGATTTTTTACATATGGGATTCAAAGTAATAGTTTATGATTAAAGTTATACTTATAGTCATAGATTTCTTGATTGCAAAGCACACAATTTCTTCTAGTGTAAATAATGTATGTGCATTTATGCTTGAAGCGGGAGTCCACTTTCCACTTTTTAATCATGATCCACAATGGCAAGACATTTGAGGCAATGTGGACAAACTTACAAGTTTTAGCCATACATGCAAAGTGGTGGTCTTCATTATATTGTGAGTGGCTTGAATATACATTGCCTTTCCACCATCATCAACCATTTTTTGTAATTCAACCTCCATCTTCAGCACCTAATTTACAACATCTAAACATTCACCTTGCTTCTTGTCACATCTTGTGTGATTCACTTCGAAGGGGGAAAAGTTACCCAAAAAAATTCAGAATTTTCCACAAGGATAGTTAAATGTAGAACACAAGTTGTCATGCAAGTGTCAAGACTACAAGCTTCCAAAAAAACATTCAAATAAATATAGGTCTTAAGATCATAGTCAAAATTAGAGATTGAAAACCCAACCTAAAATAAATGCATTAGATAAATAAGAACAACATAAACATAAAAAGTTGTAACAAAACATGACAGAAATGTAAGTCAAACATCTACCTTTGCTATTCAATCTTGGTGATGGAATAGTGCTCATTGCAATCAAATGCATGGAAATTATTCCCAAGAGATGAAAAATTATAAAAAAACTTCTACACTAAGAAAACATTTATTTTTGGAACAAGAGTGTAGACTATGTGGACAACACATGACAGACCTTTAAAAAGGGTGATTAAATCCTAAACAAATTAACAATGATTTATTGATGAATTTTTTTCTAGAAACTAGAACTAGAAATAATCTAAAATTATTGATACCCTTGTGGGCTTGTTAGGAATATATTATAAAGTGTATCTATATTTTGTGGTATTATATTGTGGACATACTACAATTAACTTCCCATAAGACATGTTTCCTTACTATGATTGTAATAATTTCGAAAGTAAATATAATTTGCTATCTACTCATGTTCAATAAGTACATTCTTCTTCTTTCTCTTAGTAACAATGAATGAGTTAATCTCAATAGGAACTTCAAGAAAGACTACACCTAAATATGTGGGAAATGTAAAAAAACATTTGAAAGACATTAAAACATGTTTTTTGACAAAATACTATAAGAGCCTATAGGAGGGAAAATGTAACACATGATTTCAAAGGGAAGTGTAAGTGGGGAATAGAAAGATTAATTTCCATTCAATTAAATTAAAAATACTCAAAATGTGATTTAAATAATTATTGAAGAGTTATATAATACTAAAGTTTCATGTATGGTCTTGAATACCCGATCACTAATGTTAACATGAATTACAAACCTTTTACAACTTAGTCGTGCATTTAAGAGAGCACTCACCAAGAATCAAATCATCAACTTCATCATGAATAGTAAGTAGCCCTGAGCTACTATGATTCTCAATTCCCTAATTTCATTAATTCTTGATGGTGGGTGTAAATAAGTATATAATAATTTGACCAAAATTATGATCAAATCATTATATATACATATGCATTTTAGAAGCATTGGGAAGACAATCATGAAAATATTTAGAAGTAAAGAGAACTAGCTAATAAAAAAAAAACTCAATAATATCTTCATTCAAGTTGCAACAAGCTTGTGGGGGATAAAACTTCATATCTTTTTACCTTGTCCTTGTACAAGCAACCATCTAAGGCATAGAGTGGACTATTTCAATGTAGGGCACCACATATGTCCATATCAACCACATATATTTACACATTGAGCTTGGTATAATGAACACAAAGCAAGTACCAATTGGTTGTTTGAAGGGAAACCCAAGCATGCGATTCCAACGATATGAACTCACCAATGCATCTATAGTTGTAAGAGCCTCCCCACAATTCATGTAATTGAAAGATGGATTCCACAAAGCTCCAACTACCTCTTGTTTGAAGAATCCAAACATGAAGGGGAAGGTGCATTTGTGCTCATGTGTATAAAAATATGTTTTTTTCTTAGTATTTCATATTTTAAAATGATAATTTAACTTGGTGTTGAAAATTTTGAATTTATCTATAAAACAACATTGATGGTACATCATGAAAACATGTGAATAAATTTCAAATCAATCTAATAAATGAAAAATATCCAAATTAAAAAAAAATTTAACAA